>Ga0115004_10000639_pt1 | contig 27058 bp, 25 predicted proteins | sample ArcticOcean_MG_C_10_FD_88737 | JGI IMG/M metagenome (GOLD analysis project Ga0115004, IMG submission 88737) | Marine microbial communities from western Arctic Ocean - ArcticOcean_MG_CB11_90 | ecosystem: Environmental > Aquatic > Marine > Oceanic | place: Arctic Ocean: Canada Basin | collected... | reverse complement strand
GTGGTATGGATATTTTTCAATTAGGAATTTTTAATCCTTTTGGTAGACAGCAAGAAACTGAAGCAGACTACCTTGGTTTAATTTTTTCTTCATTAGCAGGTTATGATATTAGAGAATCTGTAAAATTGTGGGAGCGTATGGCAGAAAAAAACAAAGGTAAGGAGCCGCCTCAGTTTTTAAGCACACATCCTTCAAGTTCAAATAGAATAATAAACTTAAAAAAATGGATTACAGAAATAATTATAAAATACCCACCAATTAAGAGAGTTTAAAATTGGTGAGCCCTGATGGACTCGAACCATCGACACCCTCCTTAAAAGGGAGGTGCTCTACCAACTGAGCTAAGGGCCCTAAAGAAAATTTGTTTTATATATAAAATGCAAAGAATTCAAACAAAAATTTGACTAATTAAAACTTATCAATGTATTTATTGTAGAAATTGTTAAAGGTTCCACATTTTATCTCTTTCCTAATTTCACTCATAAATTGCTGATAAAAATTAATATTATGAAGAGAAATTAACATGGAAGCTAAAATTTCATTAGTTTTTATTAAATGATTTAGGTAACTTTTAGAATATGTATTTAAACTTCTAAGTGAGACATTTAGGTCTAAAGGTGTTTTATCATTAATATACTTGGCATTTCTTAAATTAAGTTTACCTCCCCAAGTAAATGCGAGACCCGTTCTTCCAGATCTTGTAGGCATAACACAGTCAAACATATCAATACCACTTTTAACAGCACCTAAAATATCTGATGGTGTGCCTACACCCATTAAATATCTTGGTTTGTTTTTTGGAATATAATTAACTGTTTCGTTTAAAATTTTAAACATTTGCTCTTGAGATTCTCCTACCGCTAAACCACCCATTGCATAGCCATCAAAATCTATAGCAACGAGTTTTTCTAAACTATCTAGGCGTAGATTTTTATCTAGCCCACCTTGAACAATGCCAAATAAAGCTTTATTCTTATTTTTACCAAATTCTATTTTACACTTTTTGGCCCAGTTAGTTGATACCTCAATAACACTTCTTAATTTATCTTTATCACTAGTCAGACTTGGGCACTCATCTAGCACCATCAAAATATCTGAATTTATGGATTTTTGTATTTGAATACTTTTTTCTGGACTTAAAACAAACTTTTTACCATCAATATGAGAGGAAAAAACTGCTCCAACATTAATATCTATCTTGTTTAATTTTGCTAATGACATTATTTGAAAACCACCAGAATCAGTTAGGATTGGTTTTTGCCAATTCATATAATCATGTAGTCCACCAAATATATCGAGTATTTCTGTGCCTGGCCTAATCATTAAATGGTAAGTGTTTCCAAGAATAATTTGTGATCCAGTTGATAAAAGATCTTCAGTAAAAATTCCTTTAACGGTGCCAAGTGTTCCCACAGGCATAAACGCTGGTGTATTAACCGTGCCACGTGGTGTAGAAATTTTTCCTAATCTTGCTTTTTCGTCTTGAGCAATTAATTCGAAAGAAAACTCAAGTTCTTTCATTAAATTTATTTTTTTGATTTTAAGGAAATTATCTTATCTGGATCTTCAACAGCACCGCTTGATCCCTCGCCTTTTTTTATTTTATCAACAAATTCCATTCCACTAACAACTCTCCCGAAAGCAGTATAATTTCTATCTAAATGTGGAGCGTTTTCAAAAACGATATAAAATTGACTATTTGCACTATTAGGATCTGCAGACCTCGCCATAGACAAGACTCCTCTATTATGTGCAATATCGCTAAACTCTTCTTTAAGATCAGGTAATTCAGATCCTCCTGTCCCCGCACGACCTAAATCAAAGTTAGGTGAATTAGAGTTTCCAAATTTTACATCACCAGTTTGCGCCATAAAACCCTCTATAACTCTATGAAAGACAACACCATCATACTTACCTTCATTGGCTAAAGTTTGAAACCTTTTAACGTGGTTTGGTGCAATTTTTGGGTAAAGTTCAATTTCGACGTCTCCATCTTTCAGTTTAAGTATCATTTTTTTTTCCTCTGCATTTATATTGGTTGTGGTTAAAACTAAAAATATTAAAAAGAAAAATATATTTTTTATCATATTTTGTCTTTAATTGATTTAATAACAGATTTTGTTACAAATTGATTTATATTCCCTTTCAACTTTGCTATTTCTTTAACAAATTTTGAGGAGATAATCTGATTTTCTACATCAGACATTAAAAAAATTGTTTCTATATTATTGTTTAATTTTTTATTCATACCAGCTAGCTGAAATTCATATTCAAAATCAGATACAGCTCTTAAACCCCTTATGATTATAGAGGCATTATACTTTTTACATAAATTTATTGTTAGTGTGTTAAAAGGCATTATTATTATTTTTTTTTTATTTAACTTTAAATCAAAAAAAAGTGATTTTTTTATTATTTCAATTCTTTTTTCAATGGGGAAGAAATAGTTTTTATTTCTTGTATTAGTAGCGGCTACTACTAACCTGTCACAAATTTTTAAAGATTTTTGAATAACATCAGCGTGACCCAGTGTAATAGGGTCAAAAGTTCCGGGGTAAATAGCAGTTCTCATTTTCTAATTTATATTATCTTCAATTTTTATAGCAGAAACAACCTTCTCAGAGCCAGACAATTTTTTAATAGTAACTCCCTGGGTGTTTCTTCCCGCTACTCTAATCTCTTTTACAGCACATCTCATTACACTTCCTTTATCTGTAGATAAAATAATTTCATCATTTTCTTCTACAACTAGTGATGAAGCTACATTACCATTTCTAGGAGAGTTTATTATTCCTATAATTCCTTTTCCACCTCTATTTGTAACTCTATACTCTAAAAAAGAGGTTCTTTTGCCATAACCATTTTCAGTTATAGATAAAATATACTTAGTTAAACCTTTTTTGATTTTTTCATCTTTTTTTATAGTTTTATTATCAATTTTTGGAGAATCTAATACCGATAAAGAAATAACTTTATCATTATCAGGTAGTTGAATGCCCCTGATCCCTTTAGAAGATCTACCTTTAAACAACCGTAATTTTTTTGCCATAAATCTAATACATTTTCCTTTTTTTGTACTCAACATAATATCTTGATCATCTCTACAAATTTTTACTCCAACTATTTTATCATTTGTTTCAAGCTTCATAGCAATTTTACCGTTAGCATTGATGTTAGCAAAATCTTCAAGGCTATTTTTTCTAACATTTCCGTTTGCAGTAACAAAAATGACCAACAAATTTTTCCAAAGAGACTCGTCTTCGGGTAGTGGCATTATAGAGCTAATACTTTGATGGTTCTTTAAAGGTAAAATATTAAATAATGATTTCCCTTTTGACCCTGCAGAGCCCTCAGGAATTTTCCATGCTTTAATTTTGAACGCAAGTCCTTCTGACGAAAAAAATATTACTGGTGTGTGAGTGTTTGCGGTAAAAATTTGAACAACAAAATCTTCATCTCTTGTAACAATATTTGTTTTGCCTACACCCCCTCTTTTTTGCTTTTTTAGTTTGTCGAGACGGCCTCTCTTTATATATCCCTGATTAGTAATATTTATTACAACAGACTCTTTTTGGATGGTTTCTTCTATACTATAATTTAGTTCTGCGTCTGTAATCTTAGTTCTTCTTGGCACAGAAAATCTGGTCTTAATTTCTAGCAACTCTTCACTTATAACTTTGTAAAGTTCTTTTTTCGATGCTAAGATTCTGTTATATTCAATTATTAAATTAGATAGTTTGTTAATTTCTGTTTCGATCTCACTTATTCCATAAGCAGTTAGTTTCTGTAGTCTCAATTCAAGAATTGAATTAACTTGATCTTCAGAAAGCACGTAGGTAAAAGAATTTTTTTTTTTCTCAATTAAGCTAATTAGTTTAACGCTTTTTTTAATCTTCCATTTTTTTGATAATAAGTTTTTCTTAGCAGTTTCCGTGTCTTTAGAGTTTTTAATTATTTTGATTACTTCATCAATATTTTCTACTGCCGTTGCTATACCAATTAAAATATGAGCTCGTTCTTCAGCTTTTTTTAAGTCAAATTTTATTTTTTTAGTTAAAGTTTCTTCTCTAAATTTAACAAATTCAACGATAAACTCTTTTAGATTAAAAATTTTAGGTTTGTTATCTACAATAGCAAGTGTATTAAAACCAAAAGAGCTCTCGATACTTGTTGATTTGTAAAGCTGTCTTCGGATCGTTTCCCCCTCAACGCCTTTTCTTAGCTCAATAACAACTCTGATTCCTTCTCTATTTGATTCATCTCTGATATCACTTATTCCCTCAATCTTTTTTTCTCTTGCTAGCTGCGCAATTCTTTCTACTAAAATAGATTTATTTATTTGATACGGAATTGATTTTATAATTAAAATTGATCTATCATTCTTTAATATTTCCTCCTCTATTTCTCCTCGAATTTTAAATGATCCTCTTCCTTTATTGTATCCCTGTTTAATAATGTCTGTACCAATAATAACACCTCCAGTTGGAAAATCTGGACCAGGAACATGTTTCATTAATTGAGATATTGTAATATCTTTATTGGCTATGTATGCATTTGTTGCATCTATTACTTCACCTAGGTTGTGTGGAGGAATACTAGTTGCCATACCCACAGCTATACCTCCAGCGCCATTGACTAAAAGATTTGGATACTGAGAAGGCAGAACAACAGGTTCTCTTTCCGTTTCGTCGTAATTATTTCTGTAACTAACTGTATTTTTTTCTAAATCTTCGGTTAAAAATTGTGAAATTTTTCCTAATTTTGTTTCTGTATAACGCATTGCTGCTGGTGGATCTCCATCGATGGATCCAAAATTACCTTGTCCCTCAATTAAAGGTAGACTCATTGAAAAATCTTGAACCAATCTTACAAGAGCATCATATACTGACTGATCTCCATGTGGGTGATACTTACCAATTACATCTCCGACTATTCTTGCGGATTTTCTAAAAGGTTTTGACCAATCATAGCCACCCTTATACATTGCATAAATTATTCTTCTATGAACCGGTTTGAGACCATCTCTTACATCAGGCAATGCCCTGCTTACTATTACACTCATTGCGTAAGAAAGATAAGATGAACTCATCTCATCAGATACTAGAATAGGTTTAAAAGAATTATTGTTTTGGTTGGTTGTATTTTGCATGAAATTTAAAAAGGAATTTCATCATCAAGATCACTATTCGATGTAGGAGTATCATCGTTAGGAAGTGAACTTTTGTTCTCGGATACTAAATTTGAATTTTCATTTTTATTTCTTCCATCTAGCATTGTTAGGCTTGAATTATAACCTTGCAAAACTACTTCCGTAGAATATTTGTCTTGGCCGGACGATTCATCTTTCCATTTTCTTGTAGTTAAAGCGCCTTCTATATAAACATTTGCACCTTTTTTAAGATATTGTTGAACGACACTAACTAGTCCTTCATTAAAAATTACAATTCTATGCCACTCTGTTTTTTCTTTTCTTTCGCCAGAAGATTTGTCTTTCCATGACTGACTTGTGGCTACACTGAGTCTTGCGACACTTTTACCGTTAACCATTTGTTTGATTTCAGGATCAGCTCCTAATCTTCCAATCAATAGTACTTTATTTAAACTGCCAGCCATAATTTTTAAGACTTAGTAAGTGATTTACTCTTTAATAACAATAGGATTTATATCATATTAACAAGTTAATTATAAGATGAATTTTTTTAAGGTATAAAAAATGATGAAAAAAATCATTATAAAAGGTGCAAAAGAACACAATTTAAAAAATGTTTCTGTAGATATTCCTAAAGACAAATTAGTTGTCATAACAGGTCTGTCTGGATCAGGAAAATCCTCATTAGCATTCGATACAATTTATGCTGAAGGACAAAGGCGATACGTAGAAAGCCTATCTGCTTACGCGAGACAGTTCTTAGATAAAATGAAAAAACCTAAGGTTGACCTTATAGAAGGTTTGAGCCCCGCAATATCTATTGAACAAAAAAATACATCAAAAAATCCCAGATCTACAGTTGCTACCGTAACTGAAATTTATGATTATATGAGAGTTCTGTTTGCTAGAGCTGGAGTGCCCTATTCTCCATTTACTGGCAAACCAATTGTTTCTCAATCAGTGAGTGAGATGGTTGATAAAATTAAGATTCTCCCAAAAAGTAGTACTATTCATTTATTAGCTCCAATAGTGAGAGGAAGAAAAGGAGAGTATAAAAAAGAAATCTTGAATTATAAGAAAAGAGGTTTTCAAAAGGTTAAAGTAGACGGTAAATATTATGAGATTAATGATTTTCCTAATTTAAATAAAAAAGTAAAACACAATATTTCAATTATTGTTGATAGAGTAGTAATAAACTCAAGTATAGGAAACAGACTTGCAGACAGTGTTGAAACAGCACTAAATTTATCAAATGGTCTGTTGGTAGCAGAATATGAGGATGAAACTATTCCAAAAAAATTTCGTAAAATTGAGACTATGACCTTTTCATCAAAATTTTCATGTCCAGAAAGTGGCTTTACTATTGAAGAAATAGAACCGAGGCTTTTTTCTTTTAATAGTCCATATGGAGCATGTGAAGAGTGTGAGGGGATTGGGCATAATTTAAATGTAGATCCAAATTTGGTTGTACCAGATGAGAAAAAAAGTTTACAAGAAGGAGCTATTATACCTTGGGCAAAATCCACTTCTCTTTACTACGCACAAACTTTAGCCTCTATAGCTAAACATTATAAAGTTTCTCTATCTGACCCTTGGAAAAAATTACCCAAAAAAATTCAAGAAATAATTTTATTTGGTTCCGACGAAGAAGAAATCAGTTTTTCATATGATGATAATTACCAATCATATAAAACTAAAAAATCTTTTGAAGGTGTTGTAAATAATTTAGAGAGAAGATACTTGGAAACAGATAGTGAATGGAAAAGAGAAGAAATAGCACAATATCAAAGTGAATCTAACTGTGACAAATGTAAAGGACAAAGACTAAAAGAAGAAGCTTTGTGTGTAAAAATAAATAAACTTAACATTAGCGATGTAACTAAAAAATCTATTGATGATGCAAAAATTTGGTTTGATAATTTAAATTCTGTTTTCAACGAAAGAGAAAAAAAAATAGCACAACATATTCTCAAAGAAATTAATGAAAGACTTAATTTTTTACTAAATGTTGGGCTAAATTATTTAACTCTTTCACGAGAGTCTGGAACATTATCTGGGGGTGAATCACAACGAATCCGACTTGCTTCACAAATAGGCTCAGGTCTTACAGGTGTCTTGTATGTACTTGACGAACCATCAATAGGATTGCATCAAAGAGATAATAAAAAATTAATTACTGCTTTAAAAAAACTTAGAGATTTAGGTAATACTGTGATTGTTGTAGAACATGATACTGAAACAATGGAAAATGCAGATCATATTATAGATTTAGGTCCAGAGGCAGGTTTGTATGGTGGAGAAATAGTTGCAGAGGGAAATTTTAACGAAATAATAAAAAATGAAAAAAGTATTACGGGTAACTACCTGTCTGGTAAAAAATACATTAGCCTGCCAAAAAAAAGAAGGATAGCAAAGAACGGGAGATTTTTAGAGATACAAGGTGCGACTGGAAACAATTTAAAAAATGTAAATTTAAAAATACCTATTGGCACGTTTACTTGTGTCACGGGTGTTTCTGGCAGCGGTAAATCTACACTAATTCTACACACTCTTTTTCATGCTTTAAATTTAATTTTAAATAACAACAAATCTCGAAAAGTTCCTAAATCTTTTAAGAATTATAAAGGTACAGAATTAATTGATAAAATCATTGATATTGACCAATCTCCCATTGGAAGGACTCCAAGGTCCAATCCAGCTACTTATACTGGTGCTTTTGGTCCGATTAGAGACTGGTTTGCCTCTCTACCAGAAGCAAAAGCTAGAGGTTATAAAATAGGAAGGTTTTCTTTTAACGTTAAAGGAGGGAGATGTGAAACTTGCGAAGGTGATGGAGTTATAACTTATGAAATGCATTTTTTACCAGATGTTTTTATTCCTTGTGACACTTGTAAAGGTACAAGGTACAATAGAGAAACTTTAGAAATAAGATTTAAAGAAAAAAATATAGCAGACGTTTTAGATATGACTGTTGATGAAGGATGTGATTTTTTTGAAAATATTCAATCTATCAGATCTAAGTTGATCACTTTAAAACATGTAGGTTTAGGATATATAAAAATTGGCCAACAGGCTACTACCCTTTCAGGTGGAGAAGCGCAGAGAATAAAATTAGCTAAAGAATTATCAAAGAGATCTACAGGTAGGACATTGTATATTTTAGACGAACCAACGACTGGGCTACATGCTCATGATATAAAAAAACTTTTAGAAATTCTTCAAGCTTTTGTTAACACAGGTAATACAGTTGTCGTCATAGAACATAACTTAGATGTTATTAAAACAGCAGACTGGATTGTGGATATGGGTCCCGAGGGAGGTGTCGAAGGTGGTGAAATAATTGCCGAAGGAACTCCAGAAAAAGTAGCCGAAACAAAAGGAAGTTATACAGGAGAATTTTTAAAGGGTATTCTCTTTAAAGACACGATGAAAAAGACTGCATAATTTCAATTAATTGTGCTATAAGAGAATCATGAGCAACTTATTACAATCTTTATCTAAAACAATTCACGCATCAGTTGGATTGACTATATTGCTTTTTCTTGGCTTGCATTTTTTTGGAGATGGTTTTGCTTTTGACACAATATTTTGGAGTTGGTTAGCAAGATATGTTCATGTAATCGTTGCGATCATGTGGGTTGGATTGCTTTGGTATTTAAATTTTGTTCAAATTCCAAACATGTCAAAAATTCCTGACGAGCAAAAACCAGCTATAAGCAAAGTAATAGCTCCATCAGTTTTATTTTATTTTAGATGGGCTGCTGCATTTACAGTATTATCAGGTTTAATTCTTGCATGGCTAAATGGTTATGCTCACCAAGCAATGACACTAGGCATTGGAAGTGGATATGGTAAAAATACCGCTATAGGAATAGGAATGTGGTTAGGTATAATTATGGCTTACAATGTATGGTTTGTAATTTGGCCAAATCAAAAAAAAGCTTTAGGTATGGTTGAATGTCAACCAGAAGAAAAAGCAAAGTCTGCAAAAACAGCCATGCTATTCTCTAGAACTAACACAGTGTTGTCTTTACCTATGTTGTTTTCTATGGTGGCTGCTCAAAATCTATACTAGAAAATTAAACATTCTCGTCTTTTAATAAAGTTTTTTGTGTAACTTTAAAGTAACCAAGGACTGGACTGGCTACAAATATTGAAGAGTAAGTTCCAATAATAACACCAAGGATCATTGCAAAAGAAAAACCCTTTAAAATTTCTCCCCCTAAAATGAATATTGAACCCAAGGCTAAAAGGGTTGTTAAAGAAGTGATTACTGTTCTAGATAAAGTTTCGTTAACGGAAATATCAGCAATTTCTTTAGTGCTAATTTTTGAATATTTTAGTAAGTTTTCCCTTATACGATCATAAATAACTACTGTGTCGTTCATAGAATATCCGACTATCGTCAAAACCGCAGCAACTATAGAAAGATTCACTTCTAATGAAAGAATTGAAAATATTCCCAATGTAATGATAACATCATGAAATAATGCAATAATTGAGCCTAAACTAAATTGCCACTCAAATCTTATCCATATGTAAAATAACATAGCTGCTAGAGATAAAGCTATAGCTGTAACACCTTGCTTAAGTAGCTCGCTGCTAACTTTTGGCCCAACACTTTCAACTCTTCTGAAATTTACTTCTTGTCCTATTTTTTCAGATATGCTGCTCTTAAGCTCAGAAATAAACTTTTCATTCGCATTTGAATTTCTCTCAAATTTTACTAAGAAATCTCCCTTTTTACCAAACTCTTTTACGCTAATATCCCCTAACTCAGCTCCTCTAAGTGAGTTTCTTATATCTTCAATCTTAACATTACTATCGGAGACTCTGATTTCTAGCAAAGTTCCTCCTTTAAAATCAACACCAAAATTAAGCCCCTTTAATAGTAAAAAAAGAATACTAAGAAGTATAGTAAGCATAGAAAAAATATTTGCTATTTTAAAAAATTTTGAAAAGTTAATCTGATTACTCATTATAATTTAAAATATTTTCCTTCTCTGTCTTTTAAAACTATGATCGATGTTAAGTGTCTAGCAATAAAATAAGCTGAAAAAAGAGTGGTAATAATACCAACGCCTAGAGTAACCGCAAATCCTTTTACAGGGCCTGAGCCAAAAATAAACAATATTGTTGCTGCTATTAAAGTAGTTACGTTTGCGTCAATTACTGTAATTTTAGCTTTATTATAACCTACATCAAAAGCATGAATTATAGATTTTTCTGTTTTTAGTTCTTCTTTTATCCTCTCATAAATTAAGACATTTGAGTCAACGGCCATACCAACTGTTAAAATAATTCCAGCTATTCCCGGTAATGTTAATGTAGCTTCGATTAATGTTAAAATACCAATTAGTAATATTAGGTTTGAAATAAGTGAGATATTTGAGATGAGTCCAAATATTTTATACTTATAAAACATAAATAAAATCACTAAAATAAAACCAATAATAAGTGAAAAAATACCTGCATCTATTGAGTCTTTTCCAAGATCTGGCCCAACGGTTCTTTCTTCAACAATATTAATTGGTGTCGGTAATGCACCTGACCTAAGTAACAAAGCAAGATCCGTAGCCTCTTGGAAAGAGAAGCCACCTGAAATGGTTCCTGTACCAGCTGTTATTGCTTCCCGAATTTGTGGCGCGCTAATTACAGTATTATCAAGAATTATGGCCAATCTTCTACCAATATTTTCGGTGGTAGTTTTACCAAATTTCTGAGATCCTAATCTATCAAGTGTAAAAGTAACAATTGGTTGGTTAGATTGACCATCAAATTTCGGTTGAGCATCAACTAAATTGTCACCACTTATAACGACTCTCTTATTCACAGTAAGATCTTCATTTGTGTCAGCCAAAACAAGTTTTTCAGAACCAAATTCATCATCGTTAGAGACTAGTCTGAAAGTTAATTGAGCTGTTTTACCAAGTAATTCTTTGACTCTTTCTGGATTATCTATGCCCGGTAGCTCTACCAATATTCTTTTGTCACCTCTTTGTAATATAGTTGGTTCTTTGGTACCAACATCATCAATACGTCTTCTAATAATTTCAATCGATTGCTTTAATGCAGCATTATTAAGGCCAACTAAACCATAATTTGAGAAATTAACAATTACTGTATTTTCCTTAAAGTTTAAATCAAGTTCAAATGTATTATATTCAGGGATAAAAATATTAACTGTATTTTCTTTTGTTTTTGAAAAAAAAATATTTTTTAATTTTTTATGTTGATCATTACTTACTGAAAAAGAAATATTTTCTTTAGATATAAAAAAATTTTTAAATATTATTTTGTTTTTGTTTAATAATTTCTTTAAGGGAATTACTTTACTTTGTAACTTTTGATTAATTAAAGGTGCTGTGTCAATTTCAAGAAGAATATAGGACCCGCCTTGCAGATCTAGTCCTAAATTAACATTTTTATCTATAATATTATTATTTTTAAAATTTAAAGAGGAAAAGAAAATTGCTATTAAAAGAATTAAATATATTAAGGAAACTTTTATTTTTGTAAAATTGAGCACAAAAAAAAATATTAATTAGATTCTTTTTTTTTTAATAAGCTAGTAATAGTAGATTTAATAATTTTTACCTTAACGTCATCACCTAGAATAACTTCAATTCTATCATCATCCATAACTCTGTCTATTATACCAATAATTCCACCAGAGGTTATTACTTCATCCCCACGTTTGAGAGACGCCACCATTGCTAAGTGATCTTTTGCTCTTTTTTGTTGAGGTCTAATTAAAAAAAAGTAAAAAATTACAAAAATTAGTATTAAAGGTATAAATTGAGCTATTCCCTGTCCGTTCATAATCTAAAAGTAATTATAATATATAATATATTATGACAAGAGATTAATTAGAAAATTCTATATTTTATCTAAATTATTCATGTATTTTTTAAGAACTGCTGGAATTGAAACAGATCCATCGATATTCTGATAATTTTCAATCAAAGAAATCATTAATCTGCCAACAGCTAGTGCAGATCCATTTAATGTACCTACAAAATCTACACCCTCTTTTGATTTAAATTTAGCATTCATCCTTCTCGCCTGGAACGATCCACATGAAGAACAGCTTGATATTTCTCTATATTTATTTTCTGACGGAATCCATGCTTCAATATCGAAAGTCTTTTCAGCGCTAAAGCCCATGTCTCCAGAACTTAATAGAACAACTTGATAAGGAATTTCTAAAAGTTTTAATATTTCCTCTGCACAATTTAACATTCTATCGAGTTCTGGCATACATTTTTTAGGATCAACTATGCTTACTAATTCAACTTTATAAAATTGATGTTGCCTCATCATCCCTTTTGTATCTTTTCCATAGCTGCCTGCTTCCTTACGAAAACAAGGTGTTGCTGCAACATATCTTAAGGGTAAATGTTTAAATTCAATAATTGAGTCACGAACTAAATTGGTTAAGGCTACTTCAGCAGTAGGTATTAAAAATTTTCTTTCTTCATCTTTGTTAAATATGATTTCAAATTGATCTTCTTCGAATTTTGGCAGCTGACCAGTTCCGTACATAACATTTTCATTGACTAAAAGTGGTGGGGAAATTTCTTTATATGAAAATTTACCTATATGTATGTCTAGCATAAAATTAATTAATGCCCGTTCTAGCATTGCAAAATTAGAACTTAAGATTACAAACCTCGAACCTGAAAGCTTCGATGATTTCTTAAAATCAATTTGATTATTTTTTTCTCCAATATAAACATGAGATTTTATATCAAAGTCAAATTTTCTAATATTACCTTCATTATAAATTTTTTTATTTGATTTTTCATCTTTGCCGATGGGTACAACCTCATGAGCTATGTTAGGAATATTTGATAAAATAGTAAAAATTTTATTTTGTAGTTTTTTTTGAGATTTTGACAAAATATCTATTTCTATGGTCAGTTTTTTAGAAATTTCAAAATTTGTTGTATCCTTTGATTTTGATAATAATTTTTTTTCCTGTTCTTTATTTTCTCTTTTTTGTATTAAATCTCTATTCTCTTTATCTAATTTAATTAGAACATCAAAATCTATGGAACTATTTCTTTCCGAAATTTTTTTTTTATAAAATTCTAAATTCTTTCTGATATCTTTAATATTATGCATCTTCTTTTTTTTCTATAAATTTAACTGTAATAATAGATAATTCATATAATAATAATAATGGTAGCGCTAAGCCAATTTGTGTAATTGGATCCGGTGGCGTTAATACAGCTGCTATTGCAAAAATTAAAACTACAACATATTTTCTTCTAAGCCTCAAATATTCAGAGTCAACAACGCCAATTCTAGCTAACAAGCTTAGAATGATTGGTAATTGAAAACTTATTCCAAATGCAAATATTAATCTCATTATTAGAGACAAATACTCATTAACTTTTGCTTCAAGTTGAATGGGAATAGTGCCTGGCTCAGCAACTTTTTCAAAACTTAAAAAAAACTCTATCGCTAAGGGCATTATTAAATAATAAACCAGACATCCGCCTAAAATAAATAATGTTGGTGTTGCAATTAAATAAGGGAGAAGTGCTTGTTTTTCATTTTTATATAAACCTGGAGCTATAAATTTCCAAATCTGCGTAAGAAAAACTGGGCTAGATATAAAAATCGCTGCAAAAAAAGCAACCTTTAGATATGTTAAAAAAGCTTCGTGTAAAGCTGTAAATATTAATCTTCTATCTAATTCATTCGATAAGACAGCATTAGCATAAGGATCGACAAGAAAACGATAAATTTCTTCAGAAAAAAAATAACAAATTAAAAAAATAAATATTAAAAAAATAAATGATTTTATTAGTCGAGATCTCAATTCTGTTAAATGACCAACAAAACTTCCTGGATTCTCATTTGGACTATTCTTTGTTTTCATTTTTTTTATCAATATCATTTTCAACCCGTGTAGATGTGGGTTTATTATCTTCAAGATTTGTAATTTCACTTAAATTAGATTGAACATCAGAAAAATATTTTTTTACTGTTCTGGTCCAAGTACCTAATTTTTTTAATACAATCGGGAAATCTTTTGGTCCAATTACAAGAATTGCAATAACTATTATGATTAGTAGTTCGAACCATCCAATTTGTGGCATTGAGATTAATTTTTGTTAGAATTATCTTGGTCGTCTGTTTTCTCGTTCGAAGAGTCAGGGCTATCAGACATACCTTTTTTAAAACTTTTTATTCCTTTGGCTACATCGCTCATTAAATCAGAAATCTTGCCTCGCCCAAACAAAAGAACTACTAGAATGACTACTATTGCTATTTGCCAAAAACCTATACTCATGGTTTCTTATATACAATATTTTAGTTTAAATAAATATTTAATTAATCAGATTCTGGAGTTTCATCTATAGCTTTTTCTATATTTGAGTAGATATCTTCCTTCTTATTTTGAGAGTGCTCTTTATAGAATTTGCCTGTTCCAAAAATTGATGAATCAAGGGTTGATGTGTCAACCAAACCCGCTGAACTAAGTTCGTCAATAGTGGGTAAATCCGTAAGTTTTTGAATGTTAAAATGATGTAAGAAATTTTCTGTAGTAGCGTATTGAATAGGCTTACCAATTACATCTTTTCTTCCGGCGGGTCTAACCCAATCTAGTTCAAGCAAAATCTCAATCGTATTGGTGCCAAACGCAACACCTCTGATTTCTTCAATTTCTGATCTAGTTACAGGTTGATGATAAACAATTATCGCTAGGGTTTCTAATGTAGCTCTTGATAATTTTTTTTCAGTAGATTTTTGAAGAGACATTAGGCTTACTAGATCTTTAGAGGTTCTAAATGACCACTTGTTTTTAATACAAACTAAATTTATTCCTCTTAAAGAGTAATCTACCTGCAAATTGTCTAAAATTTTTTTTACATTATTTGTACTTTGAACTCTTTTTTCAATAGTTTCAATATCCAAAGGCTCGTCTGCAGCAAACAAAATAGCCTCAACTTGTTTTTCTAATTTACTTAAATTCTTAGGAAATTTAACAATATTATTTAATTTTTTTATTTTTTTTGGCATCTAAATAATTTTTTTAATAAGTAGTTTATCAAATATTTTTTTTTGCATTAAATTTATTGATCCCTGTTTTGTTAGCTCTAAGCTTGCTGTGAATATACCAGCAAGTCCACTTTTTTTTAATTTTTTATTGATAGTAAAATTCTTGGGTATTAGCTCCTCGATATCTTTCCAGTCGGCAATATTATTAAAGTTACTTTTTATCTGCTTAATTCCATCTTCTGTGGTAAAAACTGGCAACTTGGGTATATTAATAGTTTGAAAGGCTTTCTGCATTTTAATTGTGGCGTAAGTTTTCAATAGTTCATACAAGCTAACCTTGTATGTAGGTGTATAAATCGACTTTATTCCACCCTTCATTCCTCTATAAAATACACTTACACCAATTCTATCTTTTCTTATTAATTGATCAGATAAAAGTCTTATAAGTTCTAATTTTTTTAGTTGTAATTTTAATTTTTCTGCAACTTCAAGAGCTTTAAAATCATCTTCTTCATCTTCTGGAAGGAGCAACTTAGATTTTAAATAAGCTAACCAAGTTGCCATAAGTAAGTATTCTACTGCCAATTCTAAATTTAGATCCTTGGACTCTTTAATATATTCTAGAAATTGATCTGCAAGTTTAGTAATAGAAATTTGTGTTAGATCAACTTTTTGTGTTTTAGCTAAATCTAATAGTACATCAAGCGGCCCAGAATAATTAGGTATTTTAACAGATATTGAATTATTTAAATTTGATTCCATTGATTAATTTTAACTTAAAAATTTATAAAATTCTGATGTTTTTTTTGCTGTAAATTTGTCTATATAAGGCATTACTTCTAATAACTTCTCAGTCTCTTTTATCCTGCCCGAACAATACAATACTAAATTACAACCTGCTTTTAATGCTAGATCTGCATTCTTAATTAGATCATATTTAAGTGCCTTCATTGAAATATCATCAGAAATCAAAATACCCTTAAAACCAATTTCCTTTCTAATAATTTTTTCAATAATACTTTTTGAGTGTGTTGCGTTAGCTTTTTTATCAATTTTTCTGAATAAAATATGAGCAGTCATAGCAAAAAAACTAGATATGTTTTTAAAACACTTAAAATCTGTTTTCTTCAATAATTTTAGAGAGCTGCTAACTTTTGGTAATCTATAATGACTATCTACGTTAGTGCTACCATGCCCTGGAATATGCTTTATAACAGTTCCAATTTTGTTAGCCTTATAATAATTTACACATAACTTGCCTAATTCATTGACTATATTTGGATTTTTTGAATAGCTTCTATCACCAATGATATTGTGAGTATTTTTTTTTGTTAAATCTAGAACTGGAGTAGTGTTTATATTAATTCCGGTTTTTAATAAAATTTTTGATAAAGAATTTATATAGTTTCTATAAACTCGAGCACCAATTAACTTATCTGATTTGTAAATATCACTAAAGTATTTTTGATTGTACAGTGTATTATCTAAAAAATTTGAAAGTCTAGAAACGCGTCCTCCCTCTTCATCGATTAAAATTGGAAATTTTTTATCTTTCATTATTTTCCTAATATTTTTAGTAAGAGCTATTAATTGATTTTCTGAAGAAATATTTCTTTTAAAAAGAATGATACCCCAGGGCTTTTCTTTTGTTAATATATTTATTTCACGACTGGTTAGCAGCAAACCTTTAATACTTACAATAGCAGCTTTTCTAATCATTTTTTTTAAATAAATCCCAAAAATTTCTTTTTATTTTATTTTTATCGTCATCATAACCAGAATTAAATTTTATAACATCGTAAGTATCATTTTTTAAAAGTGGTAATTCTGACATGTTTTTTTTGATCGTTGAGTGTGTGCCTTTTCTATTAATATTAATTTTATCTTTATTTTTATTTGAAACATATACAGAGAACACAAAATAGATGAAAAAAAAAATAAATATAAAAGTTAAAACTGAAAAAAAATGTTTTATCATTACATTTTAGTCGGTAAGTTTACCCCTAAAATTTTCATTCCATTTTCAATTGTTGTGGCAACTATCTTAATGATCAAAAGAGTATTTTTATTTTTAATTTTTCCATCTATAATAAATTTATATTTAGCGTCCTCATTACCTCTACTCCAATAAGAATGAAATAAAGTTGCTAGTTCATAAAGATAAAATGGAATTCTGTGCGGTTCAAATTTACTAGAAGCTGTTTCAACAACTTTGGGCCAATCCAAAATTTTTCTAAATAGATTTAATTCATGCTCATTAAGACTAAAATTTTTTTCATCAATTTGAAATTTATCATTTATGTTAATTTTTAATGTTCTAAATAATGAAGATATTCTTGCATAACAATACTGAACATAAAAGATAGGATTCTCTCTAGTCTTTTCTAAAACTTTATCAAAATCAAAATCTAATTCTACGTCGTTACTTCTATTAAGCATCATAAATCTTATTGAATCTTTATCAACTTGATTTAGGAATTCTTTAACAGAGATAAAGTCTCCAGAGCGTTTTGACATTTTGTATGGTTTTCCACTTTTAAAAAGTTTTACTAGCTGGCACACTTTGCATATTAAAATTGTTTTGTTGTCTGAAAGTGCTTTTACAGATGCGGTAATTCGTTTAATATATCCTGTGTGATCAGCGCCTAAAATATTAATTAAATAATTATAATTTCTATCTATTTTATCAGAATGGTAGGCAACATCATTAGCGAAATAGGTCCAGGAACCATCATCTTTTTGCAATGCTCGGTCGGTATCATCTTCGAACATTGTTGACTTAAAAATCAATCGTTTAGTTTTTTTCCAATTTTTATTTTCTTCTCCTTTCGGTGGATTTAGATATCCCTCTTCAACAAATTTTTTATCACGTAAAGTCTTAATAGCTTTTTCTACTAATTTTTTTTCTACTAAAGACTTTTCTGAAACAAAGTTATCATGAGAAATTCCTAAAGCTTTAAGATCAGTTTTTATAAGATTCATAGAATGTTTAAGAGATTCTTTACTCAACATCTCAAAAATATTTTTAAAGTTATCTAAATTAATTTTTTGATATTCTTGTAGAATATTCTTGGCAATATCAGTAACGTAATCACCTGGGTATAGATTTTCATTTTTTGGAAATTTCTCATTAAACTTTATTTCTCTAAGTCTATAGAAAACCGATTCTGTAAAATTAATAATTTGGTTCCCATAATCATTAATATAATATTCTTTGGTTACCTTATTGCCATTAAAGATTAATAGATTAGCTAAAACATCTCCAAAAATAGCACCACGAGAATGCCCTACATGCATTGGGCCTGTCGGGTTCGCTGACACAAATTCAATATTATAACTTTCTTTTTTATTATTAGATCCATATTTATTATTCGCTATCAGAATTCTAACAATCAATTCTTGGTACGCTTTAATGGAAAATTTAAAATTTATGAATCCAGGTCCAGCGATATTAATTTCTGAAAAATCATCTAAATTAGTTAATATTATTTTTTTTAAAGATTCTGCCAATTTATGTGGTGATTGCATTGTTTTTTTTCCTAAAACTAAAGCAATATTAGATGAAAGATCATAATTAAATTCTTGAGGTGGGGTTTCCACCAACGTTCCTGAAAAACTAATATTATTTTTAATTTTTAAGCTACTACTATTAGCAACTATTAAATCTTGTATCTTTTTTAAATATATTTCAAAAATATTCATTTTAAAGAATTGTATAAATTAATTGCATACCTATCTGTCATGCCTGCTATGAAATCACAAATATTTCTTTCAAAATTATTTTCATTATAGTTTTCTTTGCTTAAAAATTTAGATGGATTTTTTTTTATTTTTAAAAATAAAAATTTAATTGTTTTTTTTCCCATGTTAGTATTTTTTAAAACATTTTTACTAAAGTACATTCTTTCTTTTAAGAAAGATTTAATTGCAATATCAAAATTAGTCATTTTATTAGAAAAATTAACAATTAATTCTTTGTGATTATAAACATCTTTAATGTTTTTAATTTTTTTTTGTTTTAGATTTTTTTTAGTATTTATAATAATATCATTCACCATCTCATTAATTGTGTCTCTTATTAATTGTCGTATCACTAATTCAGTTCCTTTGTTTTTTATAAACTTTTTATGTTTATTTACTAACTCTGATAAAATTGGAATATTTTTTAAATCATCAATTTTATATAGATTTGCTCTTAGTCCATCTTCTAGATCATGGCTATTATATGCTATATCATCTGAAATTGAAGCTAGCTGAGCTTCTAAAGATGCATTTTTTTTATAATTAATTTTATTTTTAAAAAAATTTTTTCCTAATATGAGATCTAGCTTTCTTGTATCATTTATAGGACCATTGTGTTTTAATAAACCATCCAATGTTTCGAGTGATAAATTTAAACCTTTGAAATTATAGTATTTACTTTCTAATATGTTAACAATTCTTAAAGTTTGTATGTTGTGATCGAACCCTCCGTATAAATTCATACATTCATTTAAAACCTCCTCGCCAGCATGTCCAAATGGAGTATGCCCCAAGTCATGTGAGAGACTAAGCGTCTCACATAAATCTTCATTTAGGTTAAAATGTTTTGCTAGTGTTCTTGCGATTTGTGCAACTTCGAATGAATGAGTTATTCTTGTCCTAAAATGATCGCCTGTAGTGTTAACAAAAACCTGCGTTTTATGTTTTAGTCTCCTAAATGCTGTTGAGTGAATTACTCTATCTCTATCTCTTTGATATGGAGTTCGAAGTATACTTAGGGGTTCTTTATAAATTCTACCCAAAGATTTAACTGGTGTAGCTAAATTTGAGTAGTAGTGTGAGGTTGATTTTTTTTGCATAAAAATTAGTAAAATTGTATAATACATTATTTATAAAAATATGACCAATAAAATTGAGTTTACAGAAGAAGCTAGCAGGCAAATTGCAAAAATTTTATCTGAACAAGGTGGAAACTCTTATTTTAGAATATCTGTTCAAGGTGGTGGGTGTTCTGGGTTTAAATATAATTTTTCATTTGATGGAAAAATTGAAAAAGAAGATATTGTTTTCAATAAAACAATTATAGATAAAAATTCATTAGAGATAATTGATGGTTCTGTTGTTAATTATAAACAAGAAATGATTGGAAGTTCTTTTGTAATTGAGAATCCAAAAGCTACTTCTTCTTGTGGATGTGGCTTGTCATTCTCAATATAAATAATGAAAATTGCTTCATGGAATGTTAATTCTGTCAGAGCAAGAATAATCAACGTTCAAGAATATATTAAGATGTCAGAACCTGACATACTGCTTCTCCAAGAAATAAAAACAGAAGATCTAAATTTTCCATACAGTGAATTTAAAAAATTAGGCTATGACTCTTATGTGTTTGGTCAAAAAAGTTACAATGGAGTAGCTTTTGTATCTAAAATAAAAATAGAAAATCTTAAAGTAGATTTTATTAAGGACAATCTCAAACAATCACGAATAATCTGTGGAGACATTAATCTAAACAAAAAGAAAATTAAATTAATAAATATTTATGTTCCTAACGGAAATCCAATAGACACAGAAAAATATAAATATAAAATTGACTGGCTAAATAAATTTTTACGATCAGTAAAAAAAAAGTTAGAGAATGAAAAAAATATAATTATTGCAGGTGATTTTAATATTATTCCTGAAGAAATTGATGTGTATGATCATACAAGATACTTAAATGATGCTTTATTCAAAATTGAAATTAGAAAATTCTTTAGAGAACTGTTAAATTATGGATTTAAAGATGTTTTTAGGCTAATTAATAAATCTAAGGAAGAGTACACATTCTGGGATTATATGGCAGGCTCTTGGCAAAAAAATTACGGAATGAGGATAGATCATTTTCTAGCTTCAGATAATTTATTAGAAAATATAAAAAAAATTGAAATAAACAAAAAACCAAGAGCTGAAACTAAACCTTCGGACCATACACCAATAGAAATTGAAATTATTTAATTCTACCATAAATATCTTGATACCTAACTATATCAGTTTCTTTTAAAATATTCCCCAATTGTGCCTCTACAATTTTAACTGGTTTTGCATAGATGTTTTCAATTCTGTGAATTGAACCTTTTGGAATAAAAACACTTTCATTAATATTTTTAAAAAAAATTTTTTTTCCAATTGTTATCTTAGGCTTACCGCTTGTAACTGTCCAATGTTCTGATCTATAATAATGCTTTTGAAGACTAATTGAAGACTTGCTATTAATTACTAGTTCTTTTAATAAAAATTTTTCTCCTCTAAAATAGTTTCTATACAAACCCCAGGGCCTACGGAAAGTGTTTTTTTTTATTAAATTAACTTTGATTTTTGTCTTTAAGATTTTAAAGATTTCATTCCAATTACCTAGGTCGGACCAAGCAATGTTTAAACCGATTGAGTTTATATCTTTGCCTTTTTCTAAAATTCCATAATCAAAAGAGATTGGTTTGATTTTATTAAAATAAAAACTTTTTAATGTAAAAACTTTTTTACTTTGATTGACTCTGTCTAGAGATTTTAAACAATGATTAAATAATTCTTTTTGATATAATTTTGCATTACTTATTATTGAATCTTTTCTAGCTAAAACTATCCCCGAGTTCCAGAGAGCATTTCTTTTCGTCAATTTAATAGCTAATTTTTTTGTTGGTTTTTCTACAAAAGCAATAACTTTATTGATATTTTCTTCTTTTTTTTTATTTATTAAATATCCATAGTCAGATCTTGGTGTTTTTGGTTTTATTCCAAATATGAAAATATTTTTGTCATTTAATTTTTTTAAATTTAACTCTAAAATTTTATTAAATTTTTTTTTTTGTGGCATGTAGTGATCTGATGGTAAAAATAAGATAGGTTGATTTAGTTTAATTTCATTTAATAAAGATGAGCTTATTACTGCTGCTGCTGTATTTTTTTTCGAAGGCTCTAGAATAATTTTATATTTAGATATTTTTTTTTTTTTTAAAGCTTTTAAGACTAAGTCAGCATAATCTTGATTTGTGCTTATTATAGGAGCCTCAAATATTTTAGCTTTTATTCGATCTAATGTATTCCCAAAAAGAGTCCACCCTCCAAAATCAATAAACTGTTTTGAAGGAACATCTTTTAAACCCGGAAAAAGTCTTGTACCAGAGCCTCCACACAATATAACTGGCTTTATCTTCATTAAATTTTTGAGTATTCTTTAACTTCCTTTTTCTTGCCGGGATGCGTTGGTGCTCCCAAATAAGCTGGTCCTACTGTTTGTGCGTATTTCCACAAAGTACCAGAGCCAAACTGAGGTTTCCTTGCTTTCCATTTTTTTCTTCTCAAACTAAATTCTTTTCTAGATAATCGAACATTAATTGTCCCTTTTTTTGCATCTATATCAATTATATCTCCGTTACGTAGCAAAGCTAAAGGACCGCCTAGAGCAGCTTCTGGACCAACATGACCAACGCAAAAACCACGTGTAGCACCTGAGAATCTGCCGTCAGTTATTAAGGCCACTTTTTCTCCTTTACCCTGTCCGTATATTGCTCCAGTTGTTGATAGCATCTCTCTCATACCAGGCCCACCTTTTGGTCCTTCGTACCTTATAATTATTACGTCTCCATCTTTATATTTTTTATTTTGAACTGCTGCCATTGCATCTTCTTCATTGTCAAAACATCTTGCCTTACCAGTGAATTGTAGTTTTTTTAACCCTGCTATTTTAACTATTCCACCTTCTGGTGCTAAATTACCTTTTAATCCAACAACTCCACCATCAGGTGACAAAGGTTTGTTATATTCTCTAAGTACTTTTTGATTAATGTTAAATTTAATATTTTTTAAGTTTTCTCTCATTGTTTTGCCTGTAACAGTCATGCAATCGCCATGTATGTATCCTCCGTCAAAAAGAGTTTTTAACAACATTGGAACCCCACCTGCTTCCCACATGTCTTTAGCTACATATTTTCCCCCTGGTTTTAAATCAGCAAGATAAGGTGTTTTCTTAAAAATTTTAGCAACATCCATTAAGTCAAACTTAACTCCTATTTCATTAGCTATTGCCGGCAGGTGCAATGCAGCATTAGTTGACCCGCCAGTAGCCGCAACAATTGTAGCGGCATTTTCTAAAGATTTTTTTGTTACTATGTCTCTTGGTTTAATATTTTTTTCCAATAGATTCATTACTGTTTTTCCGCTCTCAAAAGCATATTTATCTCGCGCTTCATAAGGCGCAGGGGTTCCCGCTGAATAAGGTAAAGCTAACCCAATAGCTTCAGAAACGCAGGCCATCGTGTTTGCAGTAAATTGACCACCACAAGCACCAGCGCTTGGGCAAGCAACAAGTTCTAATTCTCTTAAATCTTTTAAAGACATCGTACCAGCTGAATGCTTACCTACGGCTTCAAAAACATCTACAACCGTTACATCCTTACCTTTATACCTGCCTGGTAAAATTGATCCTCCATAAATAAAAACACTTGGTACATTCAACCTGACCATAGACATCATTAGTCCTGGTAGAGATTTATCACAACCAGCAATTCCAACTAATGCGTCGTAACAATGACCTCTTACTGTTAGCTCAGCTGAATCTGCAATTATTTCTCTAGATATAAGGGATGATTTCATGCCTTCGTGTCCCATTGCAATACCATCCGTAACTGTAATTGTACAAAATTCTCTTGGGGTTCCACCAGAAATTTTTACTCCCTTTTTTACAGATTGTGCCTGCCTCATTAGCGCAGTATTACAAGGAGCTGCTTCGTTCCACGTAGAAACAACACCAACAAATGGCTTAGCTACATCCGCTTCTGTTTCGCCCATTGCATAATAGAAAGATCTGTGTGGAGCTCTATCAGCTCCTAACGAGGTGTGTCTACTTGGTAATTTTTTTTTATTAAATTTAAACATTAGATAATGCTTGATACAATACTTTTTAATTTAGTTTGTTCAATCTTTAAATCATTTAATAGTTTTTTGTCTGCTAACACAATATTTTTTGGAGCTTTTTTAATATAATTTTGATTGTTGAGTTTGCTAATTAAACCATCAATTTTCTTATCTATCTCATTTTTTTTATTATCCAAAGTACTTTTTTGAGAAACTAAATCAATCTCAGTTTCAAATTTTAGACCTATTTTTTCATTCAAAACTATAATCTGAATTATATTTGTAATTGATTCTGCTTTTTCAATTACATTATTAACTCGGCCAATCTGTTTAATAATCTCTATATTGTTTTTTATAATTTTTTTAATTTTCTTACTCTCATTAAAATAAATGATATTACAATATTCTTTAGGTGAAATATTAAGCTGAACCTTTGTTGACCTAATTGACGTTATAAATTCAATTAAGTTCTCAATTTCATTTAAGCTTGTGTTAAAAGATGAAATTTTTTTTGATCTTGGCCAACTAGAAGTAATAAGATCCGATTTGAAAAACTTATCAAATTTATTATTTTTCCACATATATTCTGTAAAAAAAGGCACAAATGGATGTAAAATTTTAAGCATATTCATGAACATATAAGAAGAAAAAGATGCAGCTTCTTCTTTTGCTTTTGTATTATTCGAATTAAAAATTGGTTTTAAGAACTCTAAGTACCAATCACAGTATGATCCCCATACAAAATTGTAAACTACTCTGCTGGCCTCATCAAATCTAAATCCTTCTACGTGCTTATCGAAAAGAGTTATAGTTTTTATAAATTCTGCATAGATCCACTGATTAACTTTTAATTTAGTTTGGCTTATGTTTATATTTTTACTATAGGCACATCCATTCAGCTTTAAAAAATTATTTGCGTTTGATATTTTCGTGATAAAATTTCTATAACCTACTACTCGATCTTTAGATAATTTCACGTCTCTACCTGGAGAAGCCATTGAAATTAATGTAAACCTCAAAGGATCAGCGCCATATTGATTTATTAATTCTAGTGGATCAATTACATTGCCTTTTGATTTAGACATTTTTTGACCTTTTTCATCTCTAACAAGAGCATGTACGTAAACTTTTTTAAACGGGGTGTCTTTTAAAAAATAGTTTCCCATCATCAACATTCTAGCAACCCAAAAAAATATGATATCAAAACCAGTTACTAATACAGAGGTTGGATAAAATTTTTTTAAGGTTGGGGTTTTTTTTGGCCAACCAAGTGTGGTAAAAGGCCAAAGAGCAGAAGAAAACCAAGTATCTAGTACATCTGTTTCTTGACTTAAAGTAAATTTTTTATTTTTATAAAATTCTTTTGCAATTTTTTCTGCTTCTTTCTGATTTTCAGCTGCAAAAATTTTTCCATTATTTCCATACCAAATAGGAATTCTGTGGCCCCACCATATCTGTCTTGATATACACCAAGGCTCAATATTATTCATCCACTGAAAAAAGGTTTTAGACCAATTCTCTGGGAAGAAAGATGTTTTATTTTTTTTTACTATATCAATAGGTTTTTTGGCTAACTTCTTTGCGTCTACAAACCATTGTTCCGTAAGTAAAGGCTCAATAATAGTATTGGACCTATCTCCATAGGGAACTTTATTTTTAATTGATTCAATTTTGACTAGGAAATTTAAATTTTTAAGTTCGATTAAAATTTTTTTTCTTGCTTCAAATCTATCTAGACCAATATAAGATTCGATACCATTGTTGTTAATTTTTCCATCTTCCTCCAAAATATTAATAACTTCTAATTTATTCCGTCTTCCTACATCGTAATCATTAAAGTCATGTGCTGGTGTAATTTTCACAGCGCCTGTTCCTTGATCTGGATCTGCATAATTATCAGCAATTATTTTTATTTTTCTGTTTACTATTGGGATGATTACATACTGCCCGATTAAACTTTTATACCTGTTATCTTTTGGGTTAACAGCTATAGCCGTATCCCCTAACATTGTTTCTGGACGTGTTGTTGCTATGGTTATAAAATTTGTAGAGTTAATGATTGGATATTTAATATAATAAAGTTGTGATTGAACTTCGTTTTGAACAACTTCTAAGTCTGAAATTGCTGTTTTAAGTTTAGTGTCCCAATTAACTAATTTCTTATCTTTGTAAATTAATTTTTTATTATAAAGAGATACAAAAACTTTAGCTACAGCTTTTGACATGTCATCATCCATGGTAAATCGTGCACGTGACCAATCACATGAACAGCCAAGTTTTTTCAATTGACTAAGAATTAGGCCTCCAGACTCATCTTTCCATTCCCAAACTTTTTTAATAAACGCTTCTCTACCAATATCATTTTTATTAATATTTTTTTCTGCAAGATTTTTTTCTACAATTGCTTGTGTAGCTATGCCAGCATGATCAGTACCTGGCTGCCATAACGTTTCATAACCATTCATGCGGTAAAATCTTACAAGAAAATCCTGCAAGGTATTATTTAGAGCATGACCCATGTGTAATTTACCTGTTATGTTTGGAGGTGGAATAACTATTGAAAAGGTTTTTTTAGACTTACTTTTAATTGGTCTAAATAAATTATTTTTTTCCCAATAATCATAAATTTGATTTTCGTGAATAGTATGATCGTATTTTTTAAATTTCATATAAATTTAGCTAAAAAGTTATTGATTTTATATCAAAGGAATACTGTTCTTAAAATCATAGAATTTTCTTTAATGAAACAACTAAATGATTTAAATAGGTGTAATCTATGAGTTTGGCCACGTGGTGGATAGTTACGCAGAGGATTGCAAAGACCTTACGTCAGCATAGTATTTCCTTATAAACAGTATAATAAATTAACATTACAGGTGTAAGTTCAGTCTGTGGGCTACTCTTGGGCTGCCGAGATTTAAAAAGTTGCATTTATATATAGAAAGCAAGATGCTGTGTAATGATTAAGATAATAAAAAATTCTTGGGCACTTTTTACAGGATTTGGAATTATTGTAGTATC
>Ga0115004_10000637_pt1 | contig 27093 bp, 14 predicted proteins | sample ArcticOcean_MG_C_10_FD_88737 | JGI IMG/M metagenome (GOLD analysis project Ga0115004, IMG submission 88737) | Marine microbial communities from western Arctic Ocean - ArcticOcean_MG_CB11_90 | ecosystem: Environmental > Aquatic > Marine > Oceanic | place: Arctic Ocean: Canada Basin | collected... | reverse complement strand
TCCTTCTTCTTCTTCTTCTTACCGTTATTGTTTCATGACTAACGTCAGTAGCAATAACAGAAAAATGAATACTACTACTAATAGAAGAAGAAGAAGAAGAAGAAGAAGTATAATGATATTAAGATCATCATCATCATCATCGCTTGAAAAGTTCGCCTTGGATGAACGCACTATATCGATAATCTTAGGCCCACACGAAGCGAGAGTTTGTTCAGCGTGGGTTGATTACGCAAAAATATCACAGCTTTGGTGCAAAAAAATCTCGCAGTCATATAGTTATGATATCAATGACGACAGTAACAGGAGAGGAATAGTAATCAATGAACAAACGATCGAAGCTTTGACGATTTTGTTCTGTCAATTGTCAGCAATAGAAGAGAGTGTGTTGGATGAACCCGAAATCACTATCGATTTGTGCGCTCGTTTATCAGATTTGTTCGGGACGAACTGCGCGAATACTTTGAGGTGCTTCATTGTCACTCCATCTCTCGTTTATTCAAACGCACAAGATATTGGAAAGACGATGATAAGTATGAAACGAGAGTTACCATTTGTGGACGTATCGAACTTATGGAAATACAAACCAGAGATTTTAGTAGAAGATTGTGACTCGTTGTTGTTGAAAATTCGAGATTTGAAAGAAACTTTAGTATCGTTTCAGTTACCAGAGCCGTGTGTGCATTATTTGATTCAAGAAGAGCCAGGATTGATCTTAGGCGATGGCGGTTTTTTGAGATTAGAACAAATACGCGACGCTTCTGATGAATACAAAGTATCATTATCTTTATTGAAATTCACGGAAAGCGGCAAGTTTTTAGATGTCGACAGCGAAAGATGGTTTATAAATAACTTTGTGAATTTATAGAGATTAATAATAGATTATATATATGAAAATTTAATGTAATAAGAATTATCAATCACAATCGCTGCTACTTTTTTTTATCAGACACACACATATACACACTCAAACTCATTGGGCTAAATTTTTAACAGTTCTTTCCGACGATCTTCGCCGGGACGACTCTAATAAGGTTTCCCTTCTTGCCCGGGACGCTTCCTCTGATGATGATGCAGTCATCTTCCACTCTCATGATTTTCAACTGCTTAATAGTTGTCGTTTCGTTCCCGAGCTGACCGTGCATCTTCTTTCCTGGGAAAATTCTACCCGGTGTTGTACCAGCGCCGACGGAACCGTGTTGTCTATGCGATTTGGAGCCGTGGGACATCAAACCTCTGGCGAAACCCCATCTTTTGACCGCTCCTTGGAAGCCTTTACCGATTGACGTACCGCGAATATCGACGACATCGCCCTCTTTAAACATATCTGGAATGCTCAATTTCTGGCCAACCGTCATTCCATTCGCCGGTGCCGCGAGACGGAACTCCTCTACGTGTCTCATCGGCTTCACGCCAGCCTTCGCTAAGTGACCAACTTCTGGCTTTGTAATTTTGTAATCCGCGACGGCATCGTATGCAATTTGGACTGCGTTATATCCATCAGTATCGACAGTTCTTACCTATAATATTTAAAATGGAGAGAAGAAGAAGAAGAACGCGCGTCGTGTATTGTTAGTCGAAAAATGGCATTCTTTGCTCTCTCTGGTAAGAGGAGTGAAAAGAGAGCCCTTTGATGAGGGCTTTTGTCTCCCTAGGTTTACGATTCCCTTCCCATGCGAAAGTATAATATTGCGACGATAGTATACGTACGAATTTGCGAAATCGGATCGATTGCAAATGCGAAAGAAATCAATCGAACTGATTTTTTCTGACCCGTTTCTTAATCGCCATTTTTAGTTCGTTCCGTTGGAGAATAAATACGCGCTATGATAGACTTTATCCAAAAATCCGAGCGCGCTAGTTTCATCAAAGAGGGAAAAACGAGAGATCGATCAATCGAGAGAGGAAGAAACGCGAGAGAGTAAGACGTACCGCGCTGACATAGTTCCCATCTTTCACTGCAATAACAGTCACTGGTACGCATAACCCGTCATCCGTGAAGATTTGCGTCATCCCTGCTTTGTTCCCGAACACTCCTACACCGCCATCGACGCGAGCAAAAGTCTTAAGAGCTCTCTTACAATAAGACGCAGATGACGACGCGTTAGAGGACGAACGCGCGTTCGTGATCGATTGTGTGTTCGATAACGATACTGATTTACGTGATGCTAATGAGGATTGAGTGAATGTATGTGCAAGTGCGGACATCTTTTACTTATTTATTTATTTAATACTGATAAAGAGAATAGTCGTGCTCGTCGTCGTCGTCGTCGTTGCGGCGCTTTCCTTTTCTACGAATATAATAATGGGGCTGATGCTGATGAATTTGGATTGGGGAAGTGCTGGTGTTGTTTTTTTTATGAGTGTGCTTTTTTAGGGTTTAGGGTTTTCGCCACCCAAAATAGTTCTCATTTCTTGAATTTATATCATCGGGTATCGTAGGAGAAGCGGCATAAAAGTAGATGCACGTCGGGCACAAACGGATTCTGACGCGTCGTCGTCGTGGGAACCGTTTTAAAGAACTTCATGACGGTGCTGACATGTAATAATACGTAATACGTAATAAACAACGATAATACGTAATAATACGTAATAATAATAATAAGAGCAATAGATCGATATCGATGTCTTTGTTGCGTTTACTTAACAGGGCAGTCTATCATGGACAGAACAAGAAGAACACATCACTTATTATCAATAATAGTCACTCGTTCCTCTTCCTCTTCACCGCATCGCTAATGACGCGAACGACGACGACGATAACTTTTTTTTTGTGTACTTCTTCAGAACAACACCGAGGACAACGACAACAACGAAGGATATCTCGTTTTCATTCATCGTCCTCATCAGCTTATACTGATAATACTACTAATATCGATACGAACGCTAATGACTTCATATTCCCTGCACCACCGACGAGGAGGAAGACGAACGCACGCGTGGTCATCACTGGGTTAGGATTAGTCACCCCTCTCGGCTGTGGTGTTGAACATAACTGGGAACAATTAATGCAAAAGAAACATGGGATTAAAGAACTACCAGAGGGGAGAATTGCAACGACGACGACGACAACGACGACAAAAAGAAAAGACGCGAATGACAACGCAGAGGACGACAACAACAGTAATGATAGTAATAGTAACAGTGATTATAGTAGTCATTTAGGCATTAAAGTAGTCGCAAACGTTCCTAGAATGAGAAGAAAAGAAGAAGATAAAGAAGAAAATAATAGTAAAGAAGATAATAAAGAATTAAATTCGTCCTCTTTATTTGACGATGACCGATGGCATTTTGATTCAAACAGAGTCGCGGCTTTCGTCGCTTATAGCCGAAACGCTGCGTTTCAAGCTTTGAGAAGTGCAAATATTGTCGATGACGACGGTAATAGCATGGTCGTATGTTCTCCTACAACGACGACGAATGATGCTAAAAAAATTGACCCGAATCGTTTTGGTACTTCTATTGGCGTTGGAATGGGTGGAGTATCTGACATCGCAGACGCCGGGAGACAACTCTATGAAACACCGAAGAAGAAACTATCGCCGCATTTTGTTCCAAAAGTACTCGCATCAGCAGCGAGTGGTGATTTAGCAACTTCATGGAATTTACGAGGACCGACTCATTGTTCTTCAACAGCTTGCGCAGCTGGTGCGCATGCGATTGGAGACGCTTTTAGAACTATTCAACGCGGAGACGCCGATTTAATGCTCGCCGGCGGCGCGGAGTCGTGCTTAGATCCAGTGAGCATATTAGGCTTTCGTTCAGTAAGAGCTTTAACGATAGCCGATGATGTAAATTTAGCCTGTTTACCGTTGGATGAGAAAAGATCCGGTTTTGTCATCGGCGAAGGCGCTGGTATGTTAGTTTTAGAGAGCTACGATTCGGCTATTAAGAGAAACGCGACTATTTATGCCGAAATAAGAGGCTACGGTAGTTCAAACGATGCATTTCATGCAACAAAACCGCCTGAAGATGGTCGTGGGGCCAAATTAGCCATGGAGAACGCTTTGATCGATAGCGGATTAGAGAGTAAAAACATCGCTCACGTCAATCTTCACGCCACTGGAACATTCTTAGGCGACGAGGCTGAATTCGAAGCGATTCTTGCGCTCTTCGGTGAAGAACGATTAAAAAGTGGAAACTTACGCATATCCGCTACTAAATCGAGCACTGGTCATTGTTTAGGTGCAAGTGGTGCTATTGAAGCCGTGTTTACAATCTTAGCTCTACGAACTGGCGTCGCTCCGGCGACTATTGGCCTAAAGAAGCCTTTATCGCCCCTGTTAATAAACTGCGCGTCGAGCGAATGCGAACAAATCGTTTATTCTCAAGAAGAGAAACGATATGCGGCAATGAGTAATTCGTTCGGGTTTGGTGGCACGAACGCTAGTTTAGTGTTTTCTAGTTTACTATTCAATAATAATAGTAATAATAGCAATAATAGTAATAATAGTAATAATAGTAATAATAATAATAAGTAGACAAACTATCTATATCTGTATTATTATACTATAAGTCTCTACTATTATTACTATTAATATTAGAAAACCCTAAATACCGAAAAATCCCATAAAAATAGTTTTTCAAAGAAACTCATCGAAGGCCGATGATATGTTCAGAGACAGAGCTCGAGCGCGCCACTTCCTATTATTCAGTAGTTATTTAAGATTTCAAACATCTCTACGAAGAATAGTATCATCAATCACTCAATCAATAAACTGAATTTCATTGGTACACGAGTAGAACTCTGTACGTATTAGAACAGATCGATCAGATAAGAAAAGTAAAGAACTTTCAAATCGCCTTTTCGTGTCCGTGTTTTGCTCGCGGGGCGCGGGGAAGCATTTTGAGAAAGCTTATTATCTATTTTTATTATCTAATCGAGATCTGACTATTAATAAAAGATATTAATATAATGTTCAACAATAACGAGTCTTCGTTTGATCCTTCGTTCAAGCATTCATCGAAGTATTCACAAACCGCGGCTAGATATGGAAAGCAATCTGATCAAAACGACGTAGAGGCAGCGCCAGGTCCTAGCAGTACGACGACGACGAATTGGGCGGCTTCGAATAATAATTTAATGAACAACGCACCGGCGAAAATCAACACTGGAAGAACTGGCGTCGCATCTATTCATGCTCCTTCAGCTGCTATCAATTCTTCCGCGAACTTTCAACACCATCGAAAGAACTACGGCACGAACACGACGATGATGGGCGGTAGATTGTCGAATAATAATAATGATGAGAGTTTAATCGATCGCGACTACTTACGAGAACATCGCGAAGATCAAGAAAGATTTCGGAAAAATGCCTTTTATGGCATCTTTGGTGTTTCCGTAGTTTCAGTCTTTGGCTATTACGCCGTAATCGCTAACAAAGGCGACAATAATAACGGCATCGCTTCGAGCGTCTTGTCTCTCTTGCCATGGTCATCGTCTTCAACTGATGATGATTACGCCGTTGCCACTTCGTCAAAACACCACCACCATTCTTCTTCTTCGCACAAAGATGATTACGACAGAGCGCCGCTCGAAGACGACGACGACAAAGACGCTTCTTCTTCTTCGTCCAAAAAGAAGCACAAAGAGCTCTTCTCGAAAACGTCCAAGCTCGTCGAAGACGAAGATGGGGATTACGACGGTTCATCAAAGTCTTCGTCATCGGCTTCGAAGAAAAAGAGCAGCAGCAAAAAGCATTCTAAATCCGGTGACGAAGAAGAATCATCATCATCGTCAGTTGCCGAAGAAGAAGAAAGTGGGTCGGCTGATGAAGAAGAAGAGCAGCCGAACGAAGACGAGCAAGCGCTTATTGATTCTGTCACGAAAGATTTGAAAGATTCAGTCGATGCTGCCAAGAAAGCCAAAAAAGCTGCAAAGATGATTGGTAAAATTCCAAAGGAAGAGGCTATAGATCCAAGGTCCGAAATCGACGCGACGAGAAAGGAGCTTCTTAAAAATGCTGGCATCGAAGAGCAAGACGAAGACGGCGAAACGAATGATAAATTGTTGGATGGTGAAGTTGACCCTTTAGTCGCCGGCTTGTTGACTAAAGATATGCAAATGGCCGAAGAGCGCATTAAGTTGGTCAAGGCTACAAAATCTCATAACAAGAAAACGGCAAGAGAAGCAGAAGTTGCTTTGTACGAGTACGACGCGAAAATCGAAATGGAGAAGGAGGAGAAAATTCGCAAAAAGCAACAAGCCGTGATTGATGCTGAAAAAGCGAAATATGAAGAAGCTGCCAGACGCGAAGTCGAAGAAGAAGAAAAGAAAAATAAAATACACGCCGAAGAGGAGAGAATGAAGATGGAAATTGCCAAAGCAAAAGCAGACGCGGCGACCAAAATCGCGATGGCGAAAGCTAAGGAAGTTTCGAGCAAAGAAGCGGCTGAAGAAAAAGTCATGCGAGAAATTGAAGCCAAGATGAACCCGAAAAAGAGCGACGATGATGATGATGATGCACCAAAGACGTGGAGTCTAAGCGCTGATCCAATTGATGGTCGTCGTAGCGATGACGACGTTGATAACTTTGTCGAGCAAGCCGAGAAGGCTGGCGCTCACGTGTCAAAGGAAGATAAAGAAACTTTAGAAGAAGCTCAAAGAGAAAGGATGGTCGCCGAAGAACAGTTAATTGAAGCCAAGATGGAAGCAGCTAAAGTTGCTGATGCTGCGGCCGAAGCTGCTGCAGAAGCTAAGAAGGAAGCGCAAGCTGAAATCGATGCCGCAAAGGCGGAAACCGAAAAAGCGAAAGCATCCGCAGCTGCCTTATTAATTCATCAGCAAACTACCGAGAATGAAAAGTTGAACTTGGAAGCGGACTTGGAGAATGAAAAGTCCAAAGAACAAGACATTGCGAGAGAAGCTGCTACTGAAGCCTTGAAAGAGGAACAACAAGCAACGTCGACTTCTGAATCAACTACCGCTACCGCCACCACGACTTCTTCTACCGAACCAGTAACCACCGCGGCGGCAACTGTCCTAGCAGAAACAGAAACGACAACCACGACAGTTAGCGCAGACAATGCAGTAGTTGATGACGAAAAGCTACCGGAACCGTGGAAAGCTGTGTTAGACAGCGATTCCGGTAAAACGTACTATTGGAACACCGAGACGCAAGAGACGTCGTGGGACAAGCCTTCGAAGTAATAATATTGATAATAATAACGAGGAATAGTATCGAAAGAGAGGCTGTGTGGAATTGAAACGCGAGCTTTCCTAAAAAAAATGTAATAAACGAATACATAATAGTACCATATGATATATATTTAAAATAAATTAAAACCCAGGTAGCACTGAGAAATCAACCATAGTTTTCGGCATAGAAGCGACGGAGTCTATAAGATCTAATCGATTCTGTCGCGTGGCTAAATCTTCGCAATTCACGAGAACATTCTCAAAGAACCGAGTGGATGATTCTTCCATTTCGGCTAAAGCTTCAATCAAAGTTGAAATACTTTGAGAGGCTCCTATTTTCTCGCAAGCCTTCTTATATGAGTTGAAAAACTGTATCTCGGCATCCTCGACGAGTAAAGATTCGTTTATTTTTCCTGTTGGAGTGAAATCCTTCGTTCCTTTGATGAGTTTCTTCGGTCTCGATAATACGTTTTTAGCCTTGGAAAATGTACGTTCGTCCTTCATGGCCGCTTGCAATTCTTTCACTGACGCAGATGCTTTGGCTGGATTGAAGCCAATATCTGTATTCAAAATTGCGCGCACGGATTCAACATCGTTTCCAGCATCGACCAAAAGTTGTTCTAATCTTCTTTTTGTAAATTCTGCGCAATCTTGCATCGCTTTTTCGCTAACGTCCACGGGCTGTTCATTTTTCGCGAGCTCAAATAATGCTCGAACATCACCTCCTTCGCTTTGAAGTTTGTTATTCACTAAAGTTTGCACGAGACCGTATGCAGTTCTGCGCAAACCAAACGGATCTGCAGTAGCCTTCGGCGCTCCAACGACGGCAAATAACCCGATCAAAGTATCAGATTTATCGGCTATGGACGCAACGATACCTGGCGCAGTAGAGGCGACTAAATCTCCCGAAAATCTTGGCAAGTTTGCTTCAAAAATAGCCCTTGATGTAATTTCGTCGAGTTTGTCACATTTCGAGGCGTAATGTTCTCCCATTATACCAGCGAGCGAAGTGAGTTCCATGACCATGGATGACGCTAAATCAGCTCGAGCTAAACGAGCGGCTTTCGTTGACATTTTCATGATTGAGGAGTCGTCACCGAATCCCAACGCCGTTGCAACTTTAGGAGCGAGTTTTTCAACTCTTTCAGTTTTCTTCAACATCGATCCTAATTCAGTTTGAAACGTAATCCCTTCTAATTTTGGACGCAAAGTCTCCAACGTTTCCTTGCAATCGTTTTCATAAAAAAATTTAGCGTCTTGATATCTGGCGCGCAAGACGGCTTCATTTCCAGCTTTAACGGCTGATACATCGCACGGCCCGTTCGCAAACGTCACAAAATTGTTCAACAGTTCCCCAGTTGATTTACTTTCAACCGGAAAATAGCGCTGGTGCTTCTTCATGACGGTGATTAAAACTTCCTTCGGTAAGCTTAAATATTGCGCTTCGAATTCTCCTAAAATCGGCGTACCCGCCTCTAGCAAGTTTGCAACTTCATCTAATAAACCACCTCTGTCCTTGTTCGCTTCTGGAATTACACCATCAACTGATTTTGCTAAAGATACAGCTTTGCTCCAAATTTCATCTCTGCGCGCACCGAGATCTGAAACGATACCTTCCCTTTGCAAAAAAGAAAAATATTCCTGAACGTCGTTCACGGTTTCCTCTACTGGCGCATCCAAACCGGGAGGTCGTAAACCTCTCGTTGTGTTTTTAGAATTAACGCCGAGGGCTGTAAAATGAATAACTGACGCTCCATGACATGCGAATAACCAACGCATAGGACGCGAGAACGCGTTGTCTTCGTTTAATTGCCAGCGCATAGTTTTAATAAACTTTATGGATTCCACGACTTTTGGCAACTCGCTTTGCATGAGTTCCGAGGCTGACTTTCCAACAGTTTTAACGTTCGCCCAGACGTATTCATCATCTTTTTCTAAATCTTTCTGAAAATCTACGACGTTGTTCTTGTTACAGAAACCGATTAGCGCTTTAGTTGGCGTTTCTCCGTCTTCGTCATACGCTCTTGAGAGCGGCGGGCCGCGCGTTCGAGACTCTTGATCGGGTTGTTTTGGAGAAAGATTTTTAACCGTCACGGTTACGCGTCGAGGCGTACCGCCGACGAAAACACAATCGTATTCTAACCCAGATTGTTCTAAAATCGAATTCATCGCTAGTTCAACTTGTTGAATACACGAAACGACATCGTGCGGGGGTAACTCTTCCGTGCCTATTTCAAATACAAAATTAGCTTTTTCCTTTGGAAATTTTGATTCGTCCATCATCATATACGCTGCCGTCGTCTTGGATTCGTTGTTGTTGTTGTTGTCGTTTTGTTTCTTTTTCTTCATTTTTTTACCTCCGTCTCCATCGACATCAGATTCTGCGGCGGTGATTAAATTACCGAGTGGATATCCCAACTCTTCGCGTCTTTCGACCCATAGACTGGCAATATTTCTCGCCAAATCACGCATGGAGGCGAACAATTTCTGTCTTTCTGTCACGCCAACTGCGCCGCGGGCATCAAGAATGTTAAAAGCGTGAGAAGCCTTTAATAACTGATCATACGCAGGTAGCGGCAACCGATTTTCAATTAAAGATTGAGCCTCTTTATCTGCTAATTCAAATCTCAACCTTTGATTTTCCACCGATGCTACGTCCATGTTGAATACGGACATTTCGTATTCGTCTTGCAATCGCATTTCGCCGTACGTGATAGAATCGTTATATTTTATATCTTTAAAATGATCGACGTTTTGTAAAGCCATCAATACGCGTTCTAAACCGTACGTAATCTCAACCGCGACTGGATTGACTTTCATGCTGCCGCATTGTTGAAAATATGTAAACTGCGTGACTTCCATGCCGTCGAGCCAGACTTCCCATCCTAAGCCCCACGCTCCTAGAACTGGACTCTCCCAATTATCTTCAACAAAACGAATATCGTGAGCTTTCGTGTCTACGCCGAGCGCTTCTAAAGAACCTAAATAAAGTTCTTGCGGGTTTGCCGGCGCCGGTTTCATTATTACTTGAAACTGTGTATGTCTTTGTACTCTGTTTGGATTCAACCCGTATCTCGAATCATCCGGTCTCACCGACGGTTCTGGATAGCATACGTTCCACGGCTCCGGTCCTAAACATCTTAAAAACGTAGCCGGGTTCATCGTTCCAGCACCGACTTCGGTGTTGTGAGGGAGCCAAATAGCGCACCCTTTATTCGCCCAATAATCCTGAAGACGTAATATTGCTTGTTGAAACGTCGGCGGTGGCGGTTTCTTATTAGTAGTTTTTGTTAGTTCTTGTTCGTTGTTGTCCTGTTTATTGGTGGAAGAAGAAGAAGAAGAAGAAGAAGAAGAAGAAGAAGAAGAAGAAGAAGAAGAAGTAGTCGCAGTCGTAGCAGCTGTAGTAGCAGTGGTTGTCTTAAACGTTCTTTGATGGTGATGATGGTGAATCATAATCCTCCTCCTGAAACAATCATTAATTAAATTATTGCTCTGAATAGTAATAGGATATTTATTATTACTGTTACTGTTATTATTATTATTATTAGAAGAAGAAGATGATGATGATGAGTTCGTGACGTGATTATTATTTGCCCTCGCACAACTTGAACTAGTTCGCAAAGTGTTAGTCGTCGTCGTCGTCGTCGTCGTCGTCGTCCTATATTTCGTACTACTGTAATAATGACCTTTTTGGTAGTGTTGATAGGCTAGACGAAGCATTTTCTGATTATCCTTCTTAGAGGTTCTAATGATTGTTATGTTTATTATCGTTCTCGTTGTCGCCACACGCACGCACGCACGCACGCACGCACGCGAAAGAGTGATGGAGTGCGTGTGTTAAGTAAGTAAAGAAAGTGTCGTGTTGTTGTAATAGCGACTTTCTTAGTTTCTGCGGCTCTCTTTTTTATTATTTCTCCTTTTTTTGGGCTCGATATCTGCCCCTGCATGCTGATGCTGAGTGACCATGCATGGCTGACAGGGCTGCTGTTCTGTCATCAGTCTGTCTGCAATTGCAGCAAAACGGGGCAAATGGAGCGTCGCAGACGCAGAACGCAGAAGAAAGAAAATAAATTGCAAAAAATAGTTGTCGAAACCACGCAGCACTCTATAATTATTATTAAGAGCGCGGTCTTAATAAACACACGACTGATACGAGGGAGGTGAATAACTAAACGTAAATGGAACAATACCAAACTAACATTAATAATATAAATACTCATCGTCCACCACGACCACGACCATCTTCTCGAGAAGAAGAAGAAGAAGAAGAAGAAGAACGAACAACGACAACGACAACGCATTCGATGAACGTAACACCAAAAGAAAAGAATTGGCTCGAGCACGTTTTTAGTTTCTTTGGACATGAAGAAATTGACGATGATGATACAAATGATGATAATAATGACAATAATAATGATAGTAACAATAACAAGAATGGTTTAAATACTTATACTACTGATAATAACATCACAGTTCGGCCACCACCTCCATCATCTATTAATAGAAATATCATTAGTACTAGCGATGAATTTGATGATGAAGATGGTGAAGAGTTTGACTTTGACGACGGTGCGACTGACTATTCTCGCAAACTGAGATCATCGTCATCAACGACGACTTCGAAGAACGAATTAGAACGTAAGACGAGAGAGGGAATTAGATCAATGAAAGGTCAAAACGCTAAAGCAAAGTTAATCGATAGCAACGAAGCGTTCAAAGAGCAAGAGTTGATTATGATGAAAGCGAAAGTGGACAAACATGCATATGACTCGAAAGGTAAATATGCCACTTATGTCCCAATTCCTGAAGAAGGAAGAGTAACGAACAACAACAACAACAACAACAACAATAGCATCACAGAGTTCGATGAGAACGCTACTACTACATTTTTTATTTACGATAAACATTTTGAGAACCAAAATTTGAGCGCGCATGAAAAGAAAAGACGAAAAGAAAAATTGATGAGTATGAGAGAAAGAGATGATTATTTATTGAGAGAGTCAGTAACTGTCGAATCAAGAGTTGCGTTTAATGGTTCATGGAATTACGATAGAGACGAATTCTTGCGCGAAGGAGACAAATACGAAAATCAATATACGTCAGAACAAAGGAAACATGTCAAACTACTCGGGGGAGTTCACTCCGCGGCGGAGATGAACTTACCCGAAGATGATTTACCGTTGAGAATAGCCGAGAATATCGTCGATACAATCGTCCAATGCGCGCTTGAAAATAAAGGAAAGTATGAATGGAATCCGGACAGGGATGAAATTAGAAATCGCGAGTTGAAATATCAAGCGAAAAGAAAAAAAGAATTGAAAGAGCTTCGAGAAGAATTGTCAGCGAGTGATGGGTCTGACGACGATGACGCATTTGAAGAAGAAATGCGCATTCACCGAAGTGAGAATAAGCTTTTGACTGAGACGATAGTAAAGAGCATTCCGGATTCATTAGAACTCATCGAGCGCATGAACATTCGAAGAGAACAAGCGAAAGCGAGGAAGGATAAACTCATGTTGAAAAAGACGAAGCAAAAGTATATTGATAAAATTGAAAAATATGAAGAAGAAATCGAGGAAACTATCGCAAAGGCTAAAATGTTAGAAGCAAGGACGGAGGAAAAAAGGCTCGAAAAAGAACGCATGAAAGTCGTTTTAGAAGAAGTACGATTGAGAGAATTAAAATTGAAACAGCTTTCGGAGAAGGAGTTAATTCGAAGGCATTCGGAACATAAGCGTAAAAAGATTATGGAAATGCACGAGCTCGAACGAAAAAAAACCGAAAGAGCGCGATTGGCGCGTCAAGAGGCGAGGCGAGTTCAAGAGGTTAAACTCAAAGCGTTCCGAGAAGCCGCAAATTTAGAAGTCGAGTTGAAGGAGAACGTAATCAAGGAAGAAACAAGAAGGATTGAAGAACGAAAGTTGATTGAGGAAAATAAAATGCACATGGAAAGAGAAATGCGAAACGTCAAAGAGAAAGAGAAACGACATAGATCGGCGGCAACGAGGCATGAATTATGCATTCAAATCAAAGAAGCCAAAGAGAGAGAGCATCACTCAGCTTTAGGTAAATTGCGCAGAAAGAATTCTACGGCTAAAGATGCTGAATATGCGACGATGGTCAAAGAGGCTTTGAAAAAAGCTATTCGCGACGTTGAGGAGACAGAAAAAGAGCGCTTGAAAACGATTGATGCGAGAAACCGCGCGTACGAGAAGATCAAGGAATTGAAAGAACAGCAAGAAAAGCACTTACAAATGAAGCGCCTGTTAGATTCGAAACAACGCGAAACTGAGGAAGAGGAATATAGCAAAGAGATGGAGAACGTAAAATCGAATTTGAAAAAAGAGGCGATGAGGAACTTAGAATTGAAAAAAGCGCTCGCTAACTTCAATCGCTCGAACGTGAACTTAGCTAGGTATCAACGTTCGAGTCGAGTTCCAGTCGTGCCAATCACTCTAGGTGAATTTGCGAAACCTTTGTCTCCTTCTTTGATGACGACTGCGTCGACGACGCGTGCTCTTGAAAAATTAAGCAAACGAGCCGAGCTATTAGTTTAATCGATTGCTTGTTTACCGAGTACCTAACAGTAGTAGAATTTGTTATTAAAAAGTAGTTTAAAGCGCGACATAGACGTCTCATCATCACTTAAGCACAACAAAAATTAGCTGTCTTTTATTATTTCATAAATTCGGCCTTGTATTTCATTGCAGCTTCTCTTACGTTGTCGACGATGAAGAAAGCACCACAAATTCTTACCGTTCTCGCCGCACCACCTCTATAAAGTCCCCCAATGCCATGTTCGCTGTATATTTGACCTACGGCGCTTCGAGCGTTTTTATAGGTCTTTCCAGTGAGATCGCCTTGCGTACACGTCTTTGCCGTATCCACTGGATGCGTCATCACAGCGGCCATAGTTCCAGCAAAGCACGAACCGGCAATACGCGCAGCTTGCTCGTTTTCACTAAAAAATGGATGCATTCCCTTTATTTGCTGCGTAGCAACTGGACCGACCCCTAAATATCCAGCTGTATAAATACTCTCTCTCACGGCGCACGAAGAAAAACCGCGGAAGAGTGCCATTGCACCGTGTTCGCTCGTAACCGCTTTTAATGCGCCACCAATTGAAGTTGCCAACTTTTGTTGTTGAATGACAACTAAATCCAGGGGCGAGTATAAAATTGAACTGATTGCCCCGGCGCCCATTGCTGCGCCAATCTTTTCAATAGCTTGCAACTCTCTCGTCTCGCCGTTTAAGATCATCCTTTCTAAACCGCCATTTACGGCCATTTGGAACGCAGTGATCGGCGCCACTGCTCCTGCGTTGGCAACGACACCTCTGTACCAACCTTGAATGTTTTTGGGCATTGGTCGGCCATCTTGAGAGGTAATTTTGTAGGTAATTAAAGGCACTGTGTAATAATGTAAAATTGATAAGAGTAGTTTTTGTGTGTGTGAGTGTTAAAAATAAATAATAATAATCCTTTGAAAGTAATTCATGATTAAGAAAGAAAATGAATGTGTTTACGAATGAATGAAATAAAGAACAAACAAACGTACTTTGAATGCATGTTTCTAACATTCCCCCAAGTGCGCCGACTCCGAGGTTTTCTGTATCCGACAGCGTAGCTTTCTTCTTTATTATTGAGGCCATTTTTTGGATTACGATATATATAACTAACAACAAATATAGTTGTTTGTTTTTTCTAAATCAATCAATCAAACAAGTACTATATATCTAAGCACAACAGACTATAAGAATATAGATGAATGATCTCGTACTACTATATATATATATATATAAATTGATACTTAATTAGTAAATGACTGTCGCGAGCGCGCGTTTGCTTGTGTGAATTTTTTAATGTGAACTCTCTTTCTTTTTTTTGTGATTTTTACACCTCACAAAAAAAAGACCAGAGAACGACAGCCACGTCTTCAAAAAATCTTTTCTCGCTTGGTTCTCATCATTCTCTCTCTTAGGGTTTAGGGTTTTCCATGTATCGTAATTTTCAATCAATAAAATTTATTCATTCAGCAGCAGCAAATAAAACTTCGGTATAATAAATTCTCTATACTACCAAGTAACAGAAAACTAAAAGATATAATAATATACGTACATAAGATAATGAATAGAATCAACGTACGTTTTGTGTGTGATTAATTAATTAATTAGTTTTTGTTCATCTCTGAGTTTTCACTCACCACCAACTCATCCATCATCTTCATCATCATCATCATCATCATCATCATCATCATCTCTCCCTCCCTCTCTCTCTCTCTCTCGCTTAATAATAATTTCATAGGTGTTAATAGTGAACGATGATGGCATCGATGCACCGGGGATTAAACAACTCATTCGCACTTTAGCCGTTGATGCTGAAATTAACGTAAACGTAGTAGCACCAGAACGAGAACGATCAGCGAGTGGACATTGCATAACGGTCCATGAACCGATTGGAATTAAGAGGTTATCGGATCATTACCACGACGAGTTATACGCGGACGATACAGATGACGATGACGATGATAATGATAATGATGATAATGGCAAGAAAATGAACGACGCTAATAATAAGAATAAGAAGAAGAACAACGAAAGGGAGTTTCGAATTAAATGTAAGAGCTATTCCATCACTGGCACTCCAGCGGATTGTTCGATGTTAGCACTCGGTCCAGAGCTCTTTCCTGAATTTATAATCGATAATAACGCTCAATTTGATGTCGTTCTTTCGGGTGTGAATAGAGGTGATAACGCTGGTAAACACGTCATGTACTCTGGAACAGTTGCTGGAGCGAGAGAAGCGGCTATGAAAGGACAAATCGGAGTTGCTATTTCGTTAGATTCGTATTCTAGAACTGCAGATTATTCGCAGAGTTGTAAAGTAGCTTTACAAATCGTGAAATCAATCGCGCGAAGCGAAGAACGCAAAAATCTTCTGAGAGGTTTCGTTATCAACGTAAACTGTCCAAGAGATGGTGATGTTATTAAAGGCGTAGAAACGTGCGCGGTTTCGACATGCTCCACGATTCCGTTATGGAAAAGAGTAAAAGATCCAAACCCAGAGGTTTTATATGTAACCCATGAAGATGGTGAAGAAGATGCTCGAGCGCCTTCGCCGATGCCGTCACCGCCTTCCTCGCCAAGAGCCTCTTTGGAGAGAAAAAGTAGTAAAATCCTCTCCTTGAGAAAGAAACGCGACGGTAATGATAACAATAAAGATTTCGATTCCTCGGATTATTTCAAGAATCAAACAAAAAATGATGAAACAGCAGTAACGACAACCATGGATACTTGGGGAACGAATGAGACGAGATGGTTTCGAAACGGGTTTGGTGGCACCGAACGAGACGATCGAGACGGCATCGATTCTGAACTATTAAAGCAAGGTAAAGTAGCAATCTCTATATTGACAACAAACAACGCTTGTTTAACCGAACGCGTCGTTGGTTTTAGCGTTTGCGAGGAAGAAGCGATGCGGATTAAATTAGTCGGCGATGAAATCGCCAAAGAAGTTTATGAAACATTATTATTATAAAATTAATATATTATTAGACTATTATTCGTTTTTTCGGGTACATTGCTAACTTGTAATTATATTGAGTCACGGGCCGACCCGCTACTTTTATAAACGCGTCGTCGCCGGCGAATGGCGTTAGATAATCTAGCACTGTTTGCGTACACACTATTAAAGGCTGTCCAGGTTGTGCATCTTTTTCTGATCGATATAGCCATTTTGTATACGTTCTCGTTCGTTTCACGGTTGGATCTGCTCCCACTGCGTCGTTAAAAACGACCTCGGCCACTTCTGATGTTTCAAATCTCTTTGCGCTCACATCGTCATCTATAGTGGTTTCAGATCTCGCGGTTACTTTGAAGAAAATACTTTTCCCATTCGCTAACGAGCATTTCATTATATTAGGATCATCATAATTCCAATCGATATCGGTAAATACTGAGCCGTTTTTAACATTCATCGTATATTCAGCTAACTTCTCAGTGTTATACGCTCGATCTAAAATAACGTCATTTCTCGAGTTCTTGATGAACCTTAAAGGATACGATGTCGGTTTACCAATATCTTTCTTCGCTCGTTCTATTGATTCTAAGTTCGAAACCACTTCTGCGCCTTCGGGTAACTGTACAGATTGTAACGTTGCGTTAACAACCCATTCTCCAATAAAAGTTTCAGGAAACGTTAAATCACTTGGACCACCACCTCCGAAAGATTCCCATGCGGACGATATCAAACCGTTTTCTATTGCATAAGCATTATTATTATTGTTGTCAATTGTCAACGTTGATGTTGTGATGATTGAGAATAATTTCGATAGAAAATCTCTTCTGTTTTGTTTATTTATCGTTCCTATTGCTTCGTTGTTATTTCTATTCATTACTTTTCTTCTAAAACTATGCTCATGTTCATTGTTATTATTATCAATATTATTATTTAGAGTTGTTAGTTCATCATCATCATCATCATCACTCCGAAAGACATTAGGTGTTTCCGTCGTCGTCATCGAATGAGTAGAAAATTTAGATTTTAATCGTCGTCTTATCATTCGTTTATTATTGTTATTATTATTATTATTATTATTATTATTATTATTATTAAAAGAAATTGTTGGTGTTTGTTCTCGTCGCGCGATTATCGTCGTCATCGTCATAAGTATTAAAATACAGTAGGTAGGTCGGTTTATATTATCACACTACACAATTAATTATTTTAGGTTTATAAGTGAGGATCATGATTTCGCTCAAGCTTGCCAAAGACGAAAGAGCCAAACGCTGAATCCAAAGTTTTCTTTCATTTGAGTTCATCGAAGCACGAACAAATCAAGAAAACACCTAAAAGAGTAGTAGTAGTATTACAATGTCGGTCTAAGTTTTAAAACACCTACATAGTCTATATTTCTAAACGCTTCATCAATTACATCTTCCCGAATCCATTTACACATGAAATGTGTTGGCGCCTCGTTCGAGGAACCAGCAGCGGCTCCAATTTTATTCGCAAAATTCAAAAACTTATTCGCGAGCGATGACGGAGTTTCACCACCATCTAATAGAACATTTTTTTCATCATCTTCGGAGATAGTTCTATAGCCACAACTCTCATAAAGTCTAATTGCGCTCGTATTTTTCTTTTCCACGTGTAAACAAATACATTTAGGTCTACTATTTTGCATTCTTTCTGCGATTATATCGCACTCTTCTAAAAGTGCCTTTGCGACGCCCATCCTTCGATTCTCCGAACGCGTGGTCATGCCAGTTAAATATAGAAAAGTACTTTCATTCGAAAGCTTTAATAACTTTACGCCCTTTTTCACTCGTGACTCTCTCGAGGCTTTCGGTCCAAACGCTGGAAGTAACGTCAGATCACATGCGCCTACGATATCGTTCCCTTCTCGAAAAGTAGATGATGATGAAGTTGTTGATGTTGTCGTCGATTGCAGTGCTAACGAAAACTGACTTTCTCTTGTCTGTTCTTCATTTTGAGTTGTTGTTGTTGTTGTTGTTGTTGTTTGTCTTTCTTTTCTTTTCACGCTCTTCACTGTCAATCTCTTAGATGGTTTGTACGGTTCTGACCCGTACGGTCTGGCTATAACGCAGGTAAAGTTACCAGCGCTCCATCTCGTTTTCTGCATGAGACCATTTAACAAATCATCAGCTGGTTCATTGAAACCATTTGATAATACTTCTGAAACGTCTCTTAATTGAGAGACGAGGAGGCTTTGATTACCAAAACATTGCGAACATTCCCACTTTTTAATACTTAAATTATTATTCGAATCATAGTCATCATTTCGTTTTTCTCTCGTCTCTGCAAAAGCATCATCGGCAACTTCTTCTTCTTCTTTATTTTTGTCATCTTTTGCTGCCGCTGCTGCTGGTGATGAACGAACGTTCGATGATTGTGATGAAGAATTACGATTGCGATTACGATTACGATTACGATTACGATAATTAAAAACATGTTGTGAATGAAAAGAAGCAGAAACGCTCTCACTTGTCTTCGTCATCATCGTCAACCTAATAATAGAGCTTTTCTTCAAAACAAAACGAGAAAAATCCCATCATCTCACCTTTATAATAATAATCATCAAATAATCAAATAATCAAATAATAGTAATAGTAATAATAATAGTAATAATTAAATAATAGTAATAATTAAATAATAGTAATAATGAATAGCAATAAAGTAGTCCCAGTTTGTGTGATGTTACCCTTAGATTTAATAACCTTACAAGGCCTATTCTTGGACATAACTGAACGGAAGGTTTGGAAACAACTATTGAAATTGAAAGAAGCGAAAGTTGAGGCGGTCATGATCGATTTGTGGTGGGGAATCGTTGAACAAGAACAACCAGGGAAGTATTTATGGGATGGATATAAAAAATTGATTGATTTAATAATCAAAAGTGGTTTGAAAATACACTGCGTAATGTCCTTCCATAGCTGCGGAGATAATCCAGGCGATGGAGATTTTAGGGTGAAGTTACCGAAATGGGTATGCGATTACGCCGAAAAAGTGGATGAAAATTTATTCTATTCAGATTATAAAGGAACCAGGAGTACGGAATATTTATCGTTATTCGCGGACGAGACGCATATCGGCACCCCATCAGGTTTCCATCACGAGATTCGAATGTTTCACGATATAACGATGACACCGCTTGATTGCTACGAAAATTTTATGAAATCGTTCGCGGACACGTTCTATGAATATATAACGAACGGATCTATCATAGAAATAATCGTCGGTCTTGGGCCGTGCGGAGAGCTCAGATATCCGAGCTATTCAACGAGCACGTCGAATTGGAAATACCCCGGGATTGGTTTATTGCAATGTTACGACGAACGAGCTCGAATGTCTCTCGCTTTACACGCGAGTAAATCGGGCGTCCCAAAGTGGGGGAATCCGCCTAAGAATTTGGAAGTTTTGATCGGCGATAGGAATGGAGCGATAGTTAATAAATTGAACAATAATAAAGAAGAATATGACTTAGCAAACGCTAGACCGAACGATACTGAATTTTGGACGAACGATGAAGCGGTTTTAAAACAGCGCGATTTCGACGATCAAGAACAATGGGATTCCGCATATGGATGGTTTTTCCTATCATGGTATTCGAAAGAGTTAAGTTTACACGCTGAAAGAGTTTTAACTCGCGCAAGAAAAGCCTTACAAAAAGTTTTAAAACCAATCCGAAGTGAACGAAATAGAAAACCAAGACGAGTATCTTACGAAACGTTGCGATATGAAGTCAATGTTGAAGAGGACAGTGACGACGATAACGACGACGACGGTGTTCATATTCGTGAAAACGATTCTGCTGATAAAAAACAAGGTACAACTAAATCTAACGAATGCGAAGGAAATGGAACAGGGCAACGCGCGGAGCTATCCATGAAATTAGCAGGTATTCATTGGTGGGCTAACACACGAAGTCGCGCGGCTGAATGTATTTCTGGAATGCATTGTTCTTCGAGAACATCGAGAAATCCTAGATCGGGCGTTGGATATGCAGATATCGTTAAAATATGCTCCACACTCGACGTCAATTTGACGTTTACGTGTTGCGAAATGAAAGACAATGAATCGAACGAGACGCGCACGAGAAATTCGTTATCGTTGCACTCTCCACAAAAGAAGCCGCTACCTATGCGAGATGATTGTGACGAAAGATGCGAAGACGGATCGGCACCTGAATTTTTACTACGAACCGTGTCAGGATTATGTTCTCTTTATGGAGTTCAGCTCGAGGGCGAAAATGCGCTCTCAAGAGTAGACCAGGAGGCTTACAGAACAATAGCAAAGCACTGTAAAGGTGGTTACGGCGTTGAAATCGTTCGAGAAGATGAAGATGGCTCGTTAACAGGCGGAGTCACGAATGCGTTTGTTCCCGCTATGAAATCATTCACCTATTTAAGATTACACGACGAACTTATCACGGACGAAGAGAATTTCGAGCGTTTCAAAGAATTCGTCGAGAATATGATTAAATGCGATTAGTAGTAGTAGAGATGATGATGTAGAAGTATTAGTTGTAATAGTAATGGGAATAGTGATAGTATAGTAGTAAAAGATGGCCGAGGCTTGTAACGCTTTGTGAATCTTATTTTACGTCATGATTCTCGATAAGTCTAATAACATCTAAAAAGTAACAACGTTCTAATACGTTAATACCTACTTCTTACAAATGCCTTCACAATTTGACTCTCTCTCTCTTTCTACGGGCAGTCTTTTTTAAACTATAAAAATGAGCTCAGGAGGAGGAGGAGGAAATAATAATAATAATAACAATAGGGATGGATCGATCAGTGGATCTCTGTTGTTCGTGGCAGGATCGTGCGTAGGAATGCTGGTGCGTCAATTCGATCTGCCGATTTCTTTATAATTATCGTTTATAGTTATCGTTTATTATTATTCTCTTTCTTCTCTTCAAAATCGTAACGACCTAAAAACTTCTGACATCATTTTCAATATCTATAAACAATTAACGACAATAATAATAATAATAATAATAATAATGATAATGTTTAGGTTGCTGGTGTCTCTGCGTATTATCACGCGAACGCTATTAAGGCATTGGAACAGCAAAGAAGAGAATTAGACAAACAAGAATATGAACGAAAAATGGTCACTCTGACGATGAACTCTTCTCCTATGAATAATAAGAGTACTAATGAAAAAAAGACTACTACTACTGCTACTACTACTACAAATACGACGAGCAGCAATAGTCGCAATAAGAGAGCGGCAATGATGTCCAATGCTCGAATAGCCTTCAAGAATAATGGATATGAATCTTCAACCGACGACGACGATTATAACGAGAATAACAATACTAACGAGAACGTAGGCGACGTAAAAGTAGTTGTAGGCAAAAATCGAAGCAATACAACGACGACGAATAATAATGCAGATATGTTCGTTGCTAGAGCTCCTCCTCCATCACCTGCTTCAAATCAAGAGATAGTTAGCAGATTAACTTCGAGGAAAAATGTAAAATCTATGAACATGATGCGCTCGAACTCAGCCCTCGAACACAAGATTGTCTTGCACGACGAAACCGAGACTGAAACGGAAGCTGACCAGCAAAGTTATAAAGATACTGATGAAAGCATGTTACGAGAAGATAAACAAGACGAGAAGGAGCAACACTATAGTCGAAGAAGAATCAGTAGTAGTGGTAGTAGTAGTAGTAGTAGTAGTAGTAGTAGGGGAGAGGAAGATGCCATCAATATTGTCAACGAAAGAGGAAACAAAACTTCCGCGACGAAGGAAAAGAAGAAGAAGAAGAAGAAAACGTTGTTCAACTCTTCATCAGATGGCAATTCAGACGTTCAGTCGACTAAAGTAACGATTAAAACGGTGAAAATTGGAACGCCAAACGTCCCAATCATGATTAAAGATTCAATCAAGGACGAGAGCGTTCATGGCGGGGAAATAACAGTAGGTGTTTTGCCGAAAATATTGGACAGAGCGGGCTCTTATACGAAAGTATTAAGCCCACGACGAACATCCATGAATGATGCGCGCGATTATTTCGGTATTAATAATAATAACTCTGAAAAGAACACTTCAGCTGAGCCTTCAACACCAACTTCAATTACTACTACTTTCACGACGGATAACGTGGTACAAATGAACGGAACGGATGACTTCTCCAAAGAGCAGGGCAAAGCGACTACGCCTAAAAAAATCGACAATAATAGTAAAAAAAACAACAACAACAACGACGACGACGACGACGACAACTCCAACTCCAAGGGTCCATCTACGACGCCATCTTATAAAAACTCGCGGAGATTGATGCAACAAACACCAAATGGAGGAGGAGGAGGCATTCCCTCGCCGTTCGATTACGATAAAGTTTCATTACGCGAGTCAAATTCTGTTTTAGCGATAACGGATGAATGTGAAGAAACATGTTTGATGATTGAATATTGCATAGGCTTGCGAGAAAAATACCTTTTCGAGCCTACATTGTCAAAAGCTGGTTCGCCGATTACGGGCAAGGTTGAAATTCAAACGAAAGAAGCTCTCGTTGCGATGAAAACGGATCACCTATTCAAAATGGTAGATGGCGTCGTGCACGTCTATTCAAAGGACGGATATTTAATGTGCGAACCTCCCGCGTCTGCAACGGCTTTTTTCCACGATCTACATGCGTTGATGATTATTCAATCGGCCGGTCCCGCGAAATCGTTCTGTCATAAAAGATTGATGTTGACCGAACAAAAATTTAATCTTCATCTCATGCTGAATTCAGACGCAGAATTTTTGGCGCAAAAGCGCGCGCCGCACCGTGATTTCTATAACGTTCGTAAGGTTGATACGCACGTCCATCATTCAGCGTGCATGAACCAAAAACATCTTTTGCGATTTATTAAATCAAAGTTGAAGAAAGAGCCAAACGAACTCGTTATTTACCGCGACGGGAAATATTTGAATTTGAAAGAAGTGTTTGAAAGTATTGGCATGACTGCGCATGAGTTGAACATTGACACTTTAGACATGCGTGCGGATAAAAATACGTTTCATCGTTTCGATCGTTTTAATTTGAAGTATAATCCATGCGGACAATCGCGTTTACGAGAGATTTTCATAAAAAGCGACAATTTGATTCGCGGTAGATTTCTTGCGGAATTAACAAAGGAAGTTTTGTCCGATTTAGAGGCGAACAAGTATACTATGGCAGAGTATCGTTTGTCGATATACGGAAGACGCAAAGCGGAGTGGGATTCGTTAGCCGCTTGGGTACTCAATCACGGCTTATTCTCGAAGAACATTGTATGGATGATTCAATTGCCGAGGCTGTATAACATTTACAAAGCGCAAGGAACGATGAAAAACTTCCAGCAAATGCTTGATAACATTTTCATGCCTTTGTTTGAAGTTACGATTGATCCTTCTTCGCATCCGGAGCTGCATCATTTCCTGAAAACTGTCGTAGGGTTTGACATGGTAGACGATGAGTCTAAACCAGAGCGAAGACCGAATAAACATATGCGAGTGCCAGAACATTGGGACATGAATCATAATCCGGCGTATTCTTATTACGCTTATTATGTTTATGCTAATTTGTATACTTTGAATAAGTTGAGAGAGTCGAGAGGTATGAATGTAATCTCGTTCAGACCACACGCTGGCGAAGCGGGCGATATCGATCACTTGGCGACGACGTTCATGTTGGCTGAGAACATCGCGCACGGCATTAATTTACGAAAGTCGCCGGTTTTGCAGTACTTGTATTATTTGACGCAAATAGGCTTAAACATGTCGCCGCTTTCGAATAATTCGTTGTTTGTGGATTATCATAGGAATCCGTTTCCGCTCTTTTTTGCAAGAGGATTAGCAGTGACTTTGAGCACGGATGATCCTTTGCAGATTCATATGACGAAAGAACCGCTCGTTGAGGAGTATTCTGTCGCTGCACAGGTTTGGAAATTAAGCGCTGCAGATTTGTGTGAAATTGCACGAAATTCAGTTCTGAATTCAGGGTTCCCACGCGAAGCAAAGAAACATTGGATTTCAGAAAAGCTATTCCATAAATCTGATTCATCTTTATCGTTATTAGGAGTTGTTGATGGCGACGACGATGATGCTTCTTCCACGCAGTCGTTAATTGATTTGTTGGAAGAGAATGATATTGAAAAAACAAACGTACCAGATTTACGAATACAATTTAGATGCGACGTGCTGGAGGCCGAGAAAGGTTTGATTAGAAGCGCTTGCTCGCAAGCGAGGAAAAAAGGGCGCGTTGTTAAAGTTCGATAATAGACAGAAGCTGTTTTAGTATAATTATATGTTATATATTGCGCTCTTCGTAGTAGCGTGTAACAAGGTGTCGTCGTCGTCGTCGATGATATAAAATCACCTAAATACAAAAAAATGTCACGCGGCATCATCCATGGCAGCCATCATGAAATAATAGTTTTATATTAGGTTTCTCTCTTTCTGATAATGCCTTCATCTTTCATATCGCGAAAACGTTAAAATATAATAAAAATGACGAAGAGAATAATGTGTGCTAACATATCTCTTGTGATGATCGCTTTGTTCATAATATTATGTATGATGACTATTAGTACCTCTTCTTCTTCTTCATCATCATCTTCTTCATCATCATCATCATCATGTCCATTGAAAACTAATAGTAATATCAAGATATACGTCGTTGGTTCTATCAATTACGATTTGACGATTAGAACAGAATTACCTAAAGCAGAAGAAACTATTCGAGCGTTTGATTCTCATATAACGCGTGCGTTGGGCGGGAAAGGAGCTAATCAAGCCGTACAGGCAAGAAAGACTTTTTTTAGTTTTGACACCTCCGAAGTTTACTTCATCGGCAAAGTCGGGAACGACGATGAAGGAAAATGGTTAATGAACGAACTTGAAGATAAATATTCAGTCAATCTTACATTTACTGAACAGAAACAAGTTTCGAGCGGGACCGGTATCGTTTTATTATCAAAAGATGGCCTAGCTTCATCAATCGTCGTCCCTGGAGCAAATGGCCCACTCGGGTGGTCCAACAACGTTGATGATGATAAAGAATTGAGAGAATTCTTTGAGCATATCTTCTCTTCAACAATAATAATTGTAGGAGGCGACGAGGACGATAACATGTCATGTTCGGCAGATAATAATAATGAAACGGAAGCGACGATGAAATTAACGAAATCAATTCTCATGTTGCAGAGAGAAATTCCCGACGATGTCAACGAAATCGCCAGTAAGACTTTCAAAGGCGATGGTTCAAATAATAGTAATCGCATCGTGTTTTTGGATTTAGGAGGAGTAACTTCGATTGTACCAGAATCTTTGTTTGCCGTAGTAGATATTATTTCGCCGAACTTGAACGAGCTCGAAACGCTAGTAGCGACTTCATCGCTTTCTTATGAGTACGATTTCGGAAACAACGAGGACGTTATTCGCGCGGCGAATGATGTTTTGAAAAAACGAGGAAATGGGAACCAAGCGCTTCTTGTTACCCTTGGCAGCAGAGGTTCGTTTTATATTACAGGAAAAGAGGAAGATTTTATATTCGTCGAACCTATAGCAAGCTTAGATTCAAAAGACGTCATCGATTGCACTGGAGCGGGCGATTCGTTTCGCGGCTCTTTTGCAGTAGCCATTGCGGAAGGAAACTCAATAGCGCGTTCGATGGAAATTGCTTCAGCTAGCGGGACATTAGCCGTGCAAAAGATGGGAGCAGCCCCTTCCTTGCCCGATAGAGAGGCTATTGAATATTTCCTCGAGAAGAATGGGCGTCAAAAGACAGAACAATTTGACGCTGTGACGACGAATAATAAAGAACGCAAACGAGTTAATGATAAAGAGGATTCCGATTTAAATTTTGCATGCAGATTGAATTCAATGAAAGAACAACTGGATGATAATGATACTAGAAAGAAGAGTCGTGTTGAAGCGTTATTAGAACTATACGCTACAATCAAAGGTGGCGTTTCTAACGTCGAGCTCAATTTTCCAGAGCACGTTAGTCTAAGCACTCGAGCTGATATAGAGAAAATAACAGAACGATTGAAATTGAATATATCCGGATTGAACATTCGCTTCCCAAAGGATATTTTTAGCAAAGGCGCGTTTATGAATCCGAGCGAAGCAATTCGTGAAAAGGCGATTGCATTTTTGAAGGAAGCGTGCAAAGTCGGTTTAGAATTAAAGATTAACCATATAATCGTATGGTCGCAATTTGATGGATACGATTACGATGGGCAAATCGATTTCGTACAATCGTGGAAGCGTTTAGTTTTGGCGTACAAGACGGCAGTTGGAGATGGAGAGACGTGTGCTCTTGTTAAAAAAATTTCGTACGAATTCAAACCGACAGACGCTTTGTCTCGATTTTCGCTCATTCCAAACACGTTTTCGGCTTTGATGTTTGTCGAAGAAGTGAATTTGGATAACTTCGGTTTAACTTTAGAT
>Ga0115004_10000635_pt1 | contig 27119 bp, 25 predicted proteins | sample ArcticOcean_MG_C_10_FD_88737 | JGI IMG/M metagenome (GOLD analysis project Ga0115004, IMG submission 88737) | Marine microbial communities from western Arctic Ocean - ArcticOcean_MG_CB11_90 | ecosystem: Environmental > Aquatic > Marine > Oceanic | place: Arctic Ocean: Canada Basin | collected... | reverse complement strand
TTTTCAATTTTGGAAAAAACGATTACAGAGAGAGTTGCGAACAGCGATGTGGAAAAATCTTATGTGGCAAGCTTATTTGATAAAGGAATTAATAAAATAGCTCAAAAAGTAGGAGAGGAAGCAGTTGAAACTGTTATTGAAGCCATGGACACTAATGATGAACTATTTTTGTATGAAGCTGCTGATTTGTTATTTCATTATTTAATGCTTCTACAGGCCAAAGGTTTTACATTAAAAGATATTGAAGCTGAACTAATAAGTAGACAGAAGTAATCAATAATTTACAATCCTGAGATTTAAAAGCACTCAAATAGATAAATAAATTTTGGGTGCTTTATAGTTTATTGCCTTCCTAATAGTTATCGTCCCTTTTCCCTTTCAAATAGGCTTTAGGTGCGCTTAAGTTTATGATAAAAAAAGTTTAATTATTTAAATAATAGTGCTATAATCAATTTCTACAAGCAGTAATATGAAGCTTCATAAATCTCAGACCCTCATTCTTATCGCATTCATTTTTATTTATGTTATTTGGGGATCAACCTATCTTTTTAATAAAATTATAGTTACTGAATTAGCTCCGTTTTTCATAGGAGCTATACGATTTATCACTGCAGGAATTTTGATAATGATCATTGCTAAGCTCTTAAAATTAAAATTACACATTACAAAAAAGCAATTTTTGAATTGTTTTATAGCAGGGTTCTTGTTCTTGGTCTACGGCAACGGTGTCTTCGTTTGGGCTCTAAAGTTTGTGGATAGTGGCTTTGCCGCTTTATTAGCCTCTACGCAACCTTTATTTGTGCTATTATTAATGCGATTAGTAGATCGAAAACCAATGCAAAAAAAATCAATTTTTGGAGTTTCATTGGGTTTGTTAGGAATGTATTTATTAGTAAGTCAACATGATATTACTTCTTCAGAAGGAAGTATTATAGGGATTTTTATGATTTTCACCTGTGTACTGAGTTGGAGTTACGGCAGTGTATTTGTTTCAAAAGCGGATTTACCACAAAATTTTTTTGTAAGTACTGGATACCAAATGTTAATTGCTGGAACGATGTTGCTTTTAGGAAGTTTAATTTTTAATGAAAACTGGATATCTCCTTTAAGCTGGAGCTCGGATGCACAAGGATCTATGCTTTTCCTCATATTATTTGGGGGAATTATAGCATTTACTTCCTTTAACTATTTGCTGAAAATGGTATCCACCGAAAAGGTAGCAACCTCCGCCTATGTAAACCCAATCATCGCAATGCTTTTAGGTTGGTACGTGCTGGACGAATCATTAACGCTTCAATCCGTCATTGCATCTATCATTTTATTATCTGGGGTGTACTTTATTACTACGCGAAAGAGAATTGCAAAAGTAACTGCCGATGAGTCCATAAAACCCTAATAATCTATGTTATACGCAATAGTATAGCATGTATGGACTTCTCTTAATATAATTACAAAGTATTTTGGACCACAACTAAATTTTATTTAAAAATTCTTTTTAATTCTCGCTAAGTCTCTTTTATTGTCTCTGTCCTTAATAACTTCTCGCTTGTCATGCGTTTGTTTTCCTTTTGCAAGCGCTATCTCTAGTTTGGCAAAACCTCGGTCATTAATAAAAAGTTTTAAGGGAACAATCGTATTTCCTTTTGCCTCAACATCTCTTTTCAAACTCCGCAGTTCACGTTTATTTAGCAATAACCTTCGCTCACTTTTGGGTTTATGATTAAAATGGTGTCCGAACATATATTCTTGGATATACATATTTACAATGAACAATTCCCCTCCTTCATTAAATTCACAAAAACTTTCTGTAATCCTAGCTTGACTTAATCTTATGGATTTTATTTCAGTTCCTGTTAATTGAATTCCAGCCACAAACTTGTCAAGAATTTCAAATTCAAAACGGGCTTTTTTATTTTGTATGTTGATGTTTTTTTGAACCATCAATAATCATTTTTTAATTTTAACAAAGATACATTTTTACATTCGGTAAAGAAATGTAATTTTGAGTTCTATTCCATATTTCATTAAATAAAATCCGAATGAAACAAATTGCTTCTGTGTTCTTATTTCTTTTAATTGCTTGTAAACCAAAAGATTTGGACTTAACTGCACAGCAAATTATTGACAAAACCATGCACTATTCAGGCGCAGATCAGGTAGTGAACTCTAAAATTAAATTCACGTTTAGAACCAAAGAGTACACTGCGATAAGAAAGAATGGAGTTTTTAAACTTTTTAAACAATATCTTACAGCAGACAGCCTAAAAATAAAAGAAGTACTATCCAATAATGGATATTTAAGATTCATAAATAACAAAGCTGTTCCGGTTGTGGATTCACTAATTGCAGACTATGGGAATGCTATAAACTCTGTGCACTATTTCTCTGTGCTTCCTTTTGGTTTGAACAATGCCGCTGTTCATAAAAAACTATTAAAAAGTGCTCAAATAAAAGGAAAAGAATATTATAAATTAGAAATTAGTTTTTCCGAGCATGGAGGAGGAGAGGACTTTGAAGATCTCTTTATTTATTGGATTGGAAAGGAGAGTTTTTTAATTGATTACCTGGCATATTCATATCACACAAACGGAGGCGGAATGCGTTTTAGAGCAGTAAAAACTCAAAATAAGACAAAAGGGATTCGTTTCGTAAACTATGAAAATTATAAACCCATAGACCCAAACATAGATTTCTATGCCATAGATCATGCCTTTGAAAACAATGGGCTAAAAAAAGTGTCTGAAATTATTCTAGAAGCGATTGAAGTTGAGTTATAGTTTTAATGTATCCTCACAACTCGGCTTGTTTTCTTTCTGTTTTGAATAGTTACAACGTACAAACTTGAATTGTCTTTGTCATTCATGCTTTGATACTTTTCTTGTTCTAAAATTAAATTAACAAAGGCCGGAGTGGTATTGCTATGACCTACCACCAAGACAGACTTGCCAAGCGTTACTTTCTGAAATATAGCGTCATACATGTTATTGGGATCATAAAACTGAATAAGTAAACTCTTCTCCGCTGCAGTTGGCTCTGCTGTTTGTTGGGTTCTTTTATAATCACTAGAATAAACGGCATCTAATGCAACCGTCTCAAAGTATTTTGCCCAATTATAAGCTCTTATCAATCCTTCTGAATTTAAATTTGGATTTCTATTTGTTGGATTTGTTCTGTCTTTTTCTGCGTGACGAATTAAGTAATACGTAGTTGTTTCATTGGAATTACAAGCACCTATTAAGATAAAAAGTAATAAAATTTGTAGTTTTTTCATGAGGATTCTTTTACCGTACGAATATAGATAAAAAAGAAGTTGTGCATATATATGCTTGTCAAGTCAGGAAAATGTGAGCATTGTATTAAGAGCTTAAAAGCATACTCTTTTGTTTTCCTAGCACTAGGCGTCCTGTATTTAGTTTTATTTGCAATAAAATAAATTATTATAGAGTGTAAAGTATCGTCATTACTGCATTATTGACGGTTAAAGTTTCTTACCTTTGCTTTAATAAAGCATTAAAAAAGATAAAATGGGTATATTTGGTAATATGTTTGGTGGTACAGAGGATACCGAACCAAAATCAAAAAAAAAATCATATTTAAATTGGCTTCCGCTAACCTCTATAGAGCAATTAGAAACCATAAAAAATGAGTCTAATACAGGGGCCGTTTTAATTTTTAAACACTCTACAAGATGTGGAATTAGTAAAATGGTAATCAAGCAATTTGAAAAATTATTTACGGAAGACCACGAAAACTTAAAAGTATATTATCTAGACTTACTGAATTATAGAAATATTTCGGATGAAGTGGGTTACAGTTTTCAAGTGATACACGCATCTCCGCAATTAATTATAGTTCGAAATGGGACTGCTGTCCACAATGCTTCACATGAGGATATTAGTTTAACAAATTTATCTCGATTTATATAGTTTATATTTGGTAAAAACCTATTTTAAGTCTTACTTTTGTAACTCAAAATTTGTAAACTTTTGGCAGACGCAAACACTTCACAGGTAAAAGTAGGTAAAGAATTATATGGGTATCAAAAAGATGCACTTCAAGAGATTTTTAATCGTTTTGAAACTGCACCTCAAGACTACCACTTATTATATCAATTACCAACGGGAGGTGGAAAAACGGTTATATTTTCTGAGATTGTAAGGCGATATATAGAAACTTTTAAGAAAAAAGTCTTAGTTTTAACACACCGTATTGAATTGAGCAAACAAACCTCTAAAATGTTAGATGAGTTTGGTGTTAACAATAAGATTATCAATAGTACGGCACAGTTAGATGATCAAAGTGATTACCATTGCTTCGTTGCGATGGTAGAAACCTTGAAAAACAGGTTGACAGACGATAAATTAGATATTTCAGATATTGGATTGGTTATTGTGGATGAGGCGCATTACAACTCTTTTACCAAAATTTTTAAATTTTTTGATGATGCTTTTGTTTTAGGGGTTACTGCAACTCCCTTAAGCTCAAATATTAAATTACCAATGTTTGAAAATTATCAAGAATTGTTTGTAGGGGAACCAATTCATCACCTAATAGAAAGTGGTTATTTAGCGCAAGCAAATATGTATTCTTATAACGTTGGGTTGACTTCTTTAGAGGTGGGAGCCAATGGTGATTATACCGTTAAATCTTCCGAGGACCTGTATATGAATACAGACATGCTTTCGAAGTTAGTAGGCGCTTACGAAGAAACAGCAAAGGGTAAAAAAACCTTAATTTTTAACAATGGAATTAATACCTCTATTCAGGTGTTTCATGCGTTTAAAAAAGCAGGATACCCGATTGCCCATTTGGACAACACCAATACTAAAAAAGAAAGAGAACTTATTTTAAAATGGTTCCATAAGACGCCAAATGCAATTATTAGTTCTGTTAGTATTTTAACTACCGGATTTGATGAACCTAGCATTGAAGCAATCATATTAAACAGAGCAACGAAATCACTTACTTTATACTATCAAATGATTGGTCGTGGCTCTCGTATTTTTGGAGAGAAAAATACCTTTGAAGTAATTGACCTCGGAAACAACTTCCATAGATTTGGTCCTTGGGGAGCAGATCTAGACTGGCAAAAAATGTTTAGAGCACCAGATTACTATTTAGATGCAATTCTTTCCGATGAAGAAATAGAAAATACGTTTAGATATGAATTTCCTGGAGACATCAAAAAGGAATTTGAAAAATCGACAGACACTTATTTCGATATGAAAAAAGTATATATCGATACCGTAAAAGCTGGAGAGTCTTCAAAAAGAGTCTTAGAAAAATCTATTGTGCACCACGCAAAAATGTGTATTGAAAATAGTGAGGACGTTTTTGATGCTTTGATTTTAGTGAAATTAATAGGAGAGGAGATTGATGATCGCATCAATCGATATGCAAAATGTATTTCCAAAAGCACCCATAATTTTGTAACCTGGTTAAAAGACGATTATCGCAAAAAACTAAATGCTTATTTACGTACAAATTTTGACGAAGATTTTGAGAAAATTCATGGGCATCCACCCATTGAAGAATAAATAGTGAGATCAAAAGGGTGGTGAAATTTGCACCTACTTATGGTTTAAACTTTAAGAACTACTTGGTGCCTTTATATAAAAAAACCTTACAACCATAAAGATTGTAAGGTCTGTATCTAAAAATTTTAATTTCTTTAGCTTATTTTGCGGGCAACACCTTTCCGATACATTCACCGAAACCAATACGCACGGTCTCGTTTTTACAATGGGCACGCATAATTACGGTATCATGGTCATTTATAAACTTACGAGTAGTTCCGTCCTTTAATGAAATTGGGTTTTGTCCACGCCAAGTCAATTCCAACATCGATCCAAAACTGTCTTTTGTAGGTCCAGAAATTGTTCCAGACCCCATCATATCTCCAGCCTCTACAGGACAACCATTTACAGTATGGTGCGCTAACTGCTGCGCCATTGTCCAATACATGTATTTAAAGTTAGAATTGGCTACTACGGTTTCTTCCCCGTTCTCTGGTTGAATTCCTACCTGTAAATGAATATCATAACTTCCTTTTCCCGTTTGTTTTAAATAAGGTAATGGTATATGCACTTGTTTTGGATTTTCTGTTCTAAAAGGCTCTAAAGCATCTAAGGTTACAATCCAAGGTGAAATAGTAGAAGCGAAGCTCTTTCCTAAAAAAGGCCCCAATGGCACATATTCCCAAGCTTGTATGTCTCGTGCCGACCAATCGTTAAATTGTACCAAACCAAAAATATATTCTTCCGCTTCTTCAATGGGAATTCGATCACCCAAAACATTTGCGTCCGCGGTGATAAAAGCCATTTCCAATTCAAAATCTAATAGTTTTGAAGGTCCAAAACCGGGAGTATCTGATCCTTCTGCTGGTTTTGTTTGTCCGTAAGGTCTTCTAACGGCAGTTCCTGAAGGAATGATAGAAGAACTTCTTCCGTGATACCCAATGGGGATGTGCAACCAATTTGGCAACAATGCATTCTCAGGATCTCTAAACAACGAGCCAACATTTGTAGCATGTTCTTTACTGGCATAAAAGTCAGTATAATCTCCCACAGAAACTGGCAATAACATTTCAACTTCATCCATTCTAAAAATAATATTATTTTTATGCGCTACATTGTCACGTAAAGATCCATTATTAACATCAAAAACTTCAGCAATTCTATTTCTCACCAATCGCCAGGTTTTACGACCATCTGCAATAAAATCGTTTAAATTGTCTTGTAAAAAGATATCCTCCGTTAAAGGAATTCCTTCAAAATAACCCAATTGATGAAAAGCACCTAAATCAATAGCGAAATCACCAATTCTACTTCCAATTGTTATGATATCATCTCTCGTAATAAAAACACCGAAGGGAATATTTTGTATGGGAAAATCTGAATTTTCAGATACTTGTAACCATGATTTTCTGTCCGGATTATTTGCTGTTATGATCATTTTATAAATTCTTTAATTTGTCCAAATCTATGCAATTTTTTCTCATTCTGGAGTTGAAACTCCACGAATAACTTATTTTTAACACTGCTTTTTTTTGAATTGTATAAATATTAATAACTTAGATAAAATTTAAGAAAAAGTTATTTAAAATTATTTGGTTTTTTGTTACTTTTGTACTTATTCAAAATAACAACAACAATAATGCAATTAGACAATCAAATTTTTGATCTTATTCAGGAAGAAAAAGAAAGACAGTTAAACGGTTTGGAGTTAATCGCTTCAGAAAACTTTGCAAGTGACCAAGTGATGCTGGCTCAAGGGTCTGTTTTAACGAACAAATATGCAGAAGGATATCCTGGGAAAAGATATTATGGAGGTTGTGAAGTTGTTGATATTGTTGAACAAATAGCAATTGACAGAGCAAAAGAATTATTTGGAGCAGAATATGCTAACGTGCAACCACATTCCGGATCACAAGCAAATACTGCTGTGTTTTTTGCGTGCCTAAAGCCTGGAGATACCATCTTAGGTTTTGACTTGGCGCATGGTGGTCATTTAACCCATGGTTCTCCAGTAAACTTTTCGGGCAGACTGTACAACCCCACTTTTTATGGTGTTGAGAAAGAAACAGGTGTTTTAAATTATGATAAAATTCAAGAAATAGCGACAAAAGAGCAGCCAAAATTAATAATTGCTGGTGCTTCAGCTTACTCGAGGGACATCGATTTTGAACGTTTTAGAGTCATTGCAGACAGTGTTGGCGCTATTTTATTGGCGGATATTTCACATCCTGCAGGAATGATTGCAAAAGGTATTTTAAATGATCCATTACCACATTGTCATGTGGTAACTTCTACTACCCATAAAACTTTACGAGGACCAAGAGGTGGTATTATATTGATGGGGAAAGATTTTGACAATCCTTTTGGAGAAACATTAAAAAGTGGAAAGCTAAAAAAAATGTCTACTTTGTTAAATTTTGCTGTATTTCCTGGGAATCAAGGAGGTCCTTTAGAACACGTGATTGCTGCAAAGGCGGTTGCTTTTGGAGAGGCTTTAACAGACGAATTTTTAGAGTATCAGATTCAAGTGAAAGAAAATGCTGCTGCTATGGCAAAAGAATTTGTGGCAAAAGGTTATAATATTATTTCTGGTGGTACTGACAATCACTGTATGTTGATTGATTTACGGAATAAAAATATTTCTGGAAAAGATGCAGAGATTGCCTTAGGAAAAGCAGAAATTACAGTAAATAAAAACATGGTTCCTTTTGATGATAAATCTCCATTTATAACTTCTGGGATTAGAGTAGGTACTCCAGCCATTACCACACGTGGTTTAAAGGTTGAACATATGAAAGCAGTGGTAGAATTTATAGATGAAGCCATTACAAATGCAGACAATGACGAAGCACTGCACGAAATCAGTGAGCGTGTTGCTGACATGATGAGCTCAAGAAGATTATTTGTAATGTAGTTGTATCCTTGTTTAAAATACCGTATTCAAATGTGATTATAAAAAAAACATCAAGTTTATTCTTGATGTTTTTTTTTATGGAATAGAGTTTATAAAAATGAAATAACAACATACTACTCCTCATTAGCTTTCTCTAAGAGGCTCTCAGGAAGTGCTTTTTTCGCTTTTGCACCCATTTTCTTTAATTTTTCCACACTTGTAATTATATTTCCTCTTCCCTCAACTAGTTTATTCATTGCATTAGAATATTCCTTTTTACTCTCGTCAATACGCTTTCCAATACCAATTAAATCGATTAAAAAACCTTGAAATTTATCATAAAGTGCTCCTGCTTGTCTTGCAATTTCTAAGGCATTTCTTTGCTGTTTTTCATTATTCCACATGGTATCTATGGTCCGAAGTGTTGCCAATAGCGTAGACGGAGTCACAATCACAATATTTTTTTCGAATGCCTTATTGTATAAGTAAGTGTCTGAATTTAAAGCTACAGCAAAGGCTGGTTCAATAGGTATAAAAAGTAATACAAAATCTGGAGATTCAATTTTATAAATATCTTCATATTTTTTTTCACTTAATTGATTCACATGTCTTTTAAGTGAGTTCACATGCTCTTTTAAAAACTGTTCTTTTAAAAGGTCCTCTTCCTCATTTACATACTGCTCGTAAGCGACCAAAGAAACTTTAGCATCCACAATCATTTTTTTATTATCTGGCAAATGAATGACCACATCTGGGAGTACGCGTTTACCTTCGTCATTGGTAAAGCTTTGCTGTACAAAATACTCTCTATCTTTCTCTAAACCAGACTTTTCTAAGACCCGCTCTAAAACGAGTTCACCCCAATTCCCTTGCATTTTATTGTCCCCTTTTAAGGCTTTTGTTAGGTTTATCGTTTCTTTACTCATCTGCTGATTCAGCTCTTTTAAACCTAGTATCTGCTGTCGTAAAGCGGCGTGATAATCAATACTTTCTTTATGGGTTTTATCTACCTTCTCTTCAAATCCCTTGATTTTCTCTTGCAAAGGATTTAAAATATCTTTTATATTCTCCTTGTTTTGTGCTGTAAATTTCAAGGATTTTTCATCTAAAATTTTATTTGCTAGATTTTCAAATTCTTTGCTAAATTTTTCATTTAATTTTTCAACTTCTTGTTTGTTTTCTTCTAATTTCAACTGCAAGCCCTTCAACTCTGAAGTCAGGGTTGACTTTTCGGAAATCAATTGTTCTTTTTCTCGGTGCATCCCTTTCAACTCTTTTTGCAATTCAATAAAGTTATCTTCTGCAATTCCTTTTGTTTCTTCCAATACGGCCACTTGCGCTTCTATAGTAGCTTTTTCTTTCTCTATAATAATTTTCTCTTTAGAAAAGCTCAATTTAGCCGCTAGTTTGCCAATAAATAATCCCGTTAAAGAAAATAACACCGCAATTAATAAGTATATAAATATTTCGTTCATCATGTCAATTTAAGTCCTTAAATTTATCACTTTAAATAACAGCACAAAATCTTTATTTTTGATTTTTATAAACAATTAAATTTTATTGAAAAGAGTATCCACTTTTATTTTAAACAGGATTTTAGGTTGGAGGGTTGAAAATGGCTTTCCCAAAGAACCAAAAAAATATATTATTATCGCTGCTCCCCATACCAGTTGGATAGACTTCCCGATTGCTATTTTAGCAAGAATGAGTGTTGGGACGATGGTTCATTTTATAGGAAAAGGCTCGCTCTTTAAATTTCCTTTCGGTTACTTTTTTAGGGCTTTGGGTGGAACCCCTGTAGACCGCACTAAAAGTAATAAGTTGGTAGACGCCGTTATTAATCTATTCAATTCTAAAGAAGAGTTTAGACTGGCATTGTCTCCAGAGGGGACTCGAAAAAAGGTAGCACACTGGAAAACAGGTTTTTATTATATCGCCAAGGGTGCAAAGGTGCCTGTTGTTATGGCAACTTTAGATTTTGAAAATAAAAAGTTAAAGATTTCAGAGCCCTATTATGTAACTGGTGATTTAGAAAAGGATTTTGAGCATTTTAACCTTTTTTATAAAAATGTAAAAGGAAGAAATCCTGAATTATCATAATTTTTTTTTATCGCCTTGTTTGGACTCATAAAATTGGAACTGCTGCCAAATTTTTAGAAGCCACGAGTCTTAAAAAGGAGCCCTATTTTAGCTGTTACTACTTTTTTTAGCAATTTTCTGGACAATGCCAACAATCACTTCTGTTGCTTTTATCATGGACTCCACAGGCAGGTATTCAAAACGTCCATGGAAATTATGACCTCCAGCAAATATATTAGGGCAGGGGAGACCTTTGTAAGTTAATTGTGAGCCATCTGTTCCTCCCCGAATGGGCTTTATAAGCGGTACAATGCCAATATCTTTCATCACCTCTTCTACCAGATCTACAATATGCATTACAGGAACAATCTTTTCCTTCATATTAAAGTATTGGTTTTTAATTTCTACCGCCACAATGTCTTGACCCGCAAGCTCGTTAAAATCAACAGCTATTTTTTGAATTAATTTTTTTCTTTGTTCAAATAAGTCTGCATCATGATCTCTTATGATGTATTCTAAAACTGTTTTTTCTACATTTCCAGTCATATCGTGTAAATGAAAAAAACCTTCATATCCCGAAGTTTTCTCTGGAACCTCTCCCGCGGGAAGTGCTGATATGAAATCATTTGCGAGCTGCATAGAGTTTATCATTTTTCCTATTGCATAACCAGGATGTACAATTTTACCTGTAATTGTCACCTTTGCACTAGCCGCATTAAAATTTTCGTACTCTAATTCACCAATTTGACTTCCATCCATGGTATATGCCCACTCTGCATCAAATTTATTAACATCAAATTTATGGGCACCTTTGCCTACTTCCTCGTCTGGTGTAAAGCAAATTCTAACTTTTCCGTGCTTTAGTTCAGGATGTTGCAGTAAATATTCCATGGCGGTCACAATCTCTGTAATTCCAGCTTTATCATCTGCTCCTAGCAACGTTGTTCCATCCGTAGTAATAATTGTTTGCCCTTTATATTGTAATAAATCCTCAAAGTAATCTGGAGAAAGGATGATGTTTTTTTCTTGATTTAAAATAATATCATTTCCTTGATATTTCTCTATGAGCTGTGGCTTTATATTTTTTCCTGTAAAATCAGGACTGGTATCTATGTGGGAAATAAAACCGATGGTAGGAACCCGATGCGTTATATTACTTGGCAGCGTAGCCATGATATAGCAATTTTCATCCAATTCTATTTCTTGCATTCCAATCTTCTTTAAATCTGCAACCAAAACATGGGCTAAATTCCATTGTTTTTCTGTACTCGGAAATTCGGGGTTATTGGGATCTGATTCGGTATCAATAGTTACATATTTGATAAATCTCTCGGTAATGTGCTTTTTCTCAATCATATCAGCATCTTATTTTTATTCGCAGTATTTTGGATTTCACAAACCTATAAGCATCTGGCAAGTTCCTCTTGTAATCCGCATCTAAATTAAGGGTTTAGACAGACTAAAAAGAAATATATACTACTTATTAATTCCTACAACTCAAGTTTCCCTATTTTTTGATGTCCCCCCAACCAAGCAGTGTTTTTATCTGTAAATTGAATGGTATAATAACTTTCTTTAGAAACTTCTTTCCAGGTTATTCCACCATCATTAGAAAAAGAAACCCCTGTTTTTCCCACTGCAAATAGTTCTTTCCCTGCCGTATTCGGCACATATTGTATACAGCTTTTATAGTTTGGACTTTTTCCATCCGCTACAAGTATCCATGTTTCACCTCCATCCCTAGTAATTGCCTTATTGGCCTTTGTTTCCATTGGTTTTGAATAGTCACCGCCAATCACAATTCCATTTTTACGATCATAAAAATCAATAGAATAAATCCCTTGCGGGCCCGTTCCTTGAATGATGGGTGTTTCAAAAATTTGCCAAGTCACACCATAATCAGTCGATTTCAAAATTCGTGCAGCATTTCCTCCTGAGGCAATCCAAACGGTACTTCCGATTGTTTTGATATTGGTATTGCTTGCGGCAAAAAAAGCTTCTCCTTCAATAATTTTGGGTAGTTTTTCACATGGAATTTTGTTCCAGGTTGCTCCGCCATCTTTTGTAATTAGTATCGAAGCACAGGTGTCTGTAGGATCTCCCACTGCAATTCCATGCACGTTGTCTTCAAAAAAAGTAAGCGCATCATAGAACACATTCTCATGAGCTTCTTGGTATTTTAAAGTTGCAACTCCTTTTGCTATTTTATATAGTAATGCCGGGTTTTCAATGGAGATGGCAAAATAATCGGCACCATTAAAACCTAAACTCCTAAAATTAGGAAGTATGGTATCTTGATATTTAATAGACATTATATTCCAAAGACTACCGGTATCTGTTATACATCCTACATTTCCATTAGAACCCGCATAAAAAACACGTTCTCCGTCTACTGCTTGAATTGCTCTAATACTTGTGCTGTCCATCTCAAAGTTTTTTATTACAATGTCCGAGATACTTCTTGGTTGGTATACGTGGGTACATGAAATAAAAAAAAGGAAACTAAAAATAACACCTATTATTCTATTCATTTTTAATATTTTTATCTAACGAAAGTAAACAAATCATACGAAATAATGAAAAAAGCATTGGTGATTTCTGGAGGTGGAAGTAAAGGCGCATTCGCAGGTGGTGTTGCACAATACCTAATGAATAAAAAGAGGAAAAAGTATGACTTGTTTATAGGAACTTCTACAGGGAGCTTAATGGTCTCGCATTTGGCTTTGGGCATGGTAGACGAATTAAAGCAGTTGTATACCAATGTGAACCAAAAAACAATTTTCAGCAACAACCCTTTTAAAGTAAAAAAAATTGCCGGAGAAAAAGTGATTACGATTAACCATTTGAATACTTTTTGGAATTTTTTGAACGGTAGGAAAACATTCGGGGAAAGTAAAAACTTACGCACCTTAATTAAACGGAAGATTACACTAGAAATGTATCTTAAAATTAGATCCGAAAATAAAGAGGTAGTCGTTACAGTTTCTAATTTAACAGCAAATCGGATAGAATATAAGGCGATCAGTGATTGCAGTTATGAAGACTTTTGTGATTGGATTTGGGGTTCTTGCAACTATGTGCCCTTTATGAGTCTATTAGAAAAAAACCATTGCCAATATGCCGATGGTGGTTTTGGTTCTTTGATTCCAATTCGAGAGGCTATTTTAAGAGGAGCTACAGAAATTGATGCTATTATTTTGGAAACAGAGGTCACTCAAATTAATAGACTCCCTTCAAAGAATCCCTTTTCTCTCTTATTTGATGTCTTTGATTTTATGCTTGGGCATGTGGAGAAACACAATATTACAATTGGAAAATTAGCGGCTTCTAATAAAGGTATCAAACTAAATTTATACTATACACCTACAGTACTCACCACAAATTCATTGGTTTTTGATAAAAAACTAATGAAAAAATGGTGGAAATCGGGATATGACTATGCAAAAACAAAAGATGAAGAAAAAATGAGCGAATTCAGACCCGACTTGTTGCCTAATAAAGAAGGGGAAGACGCTTTATAAAAATAGGTGCCATTTACGTTTGTACTTTGGTGTTTTAGCGAAATCACCTGAAATTTTCGACGAACATTTCTTGACTAAAAGGCTGTATTACTTTAGAGTCTATCAGTGCTTTCTCTTGGTTATAATTTCTATTTTTAAAAGAAGGCCTAGATCCAGTAGTAATAAAGTTTATAGTTCTGTCTAACAATATATCTGACTTTTCTCCCAGAACACCTATATTAATAGTTCCATCTTCCCTTCCAAAGTCTTCCGGTAAAACAATCTCGGGAAGATAACCCTCTGGATTATTTTGACCCTCTGAATTCTTAATTTCTAAAACGATGGGTTGCATTGCATAGGTATGGTTCACATTTAAATTTGAGCCTGTTTTTCTGTAGTTATTGGAATCATAAACAGTTATTGAACCGACTTGTTTACCCACCGTCTTGGTACCCACTAACTTTACGTCAACATAAGGTTTCATGCCATTAATTACAAGCTCAGAGGCCGAAGCAGTATCGTCTGTGACAATAAAATACACCGTATTTAAGGACAAACTTTCGATGGGTATGTTCACATCATTATTGGTAATTTGATCCGTGAAATTATTTTCAAAATAGTCCGGATTGGTGTTTTTTACCACTTTTTCATTCCAAAATTCCTGAGAAAATAATTTTCCTGTATTTGTGCCATTGATCATACTCGCGAGATAGGTAGCCGTTCGCACACTGCCGCCACCGTTGTAGCGCAAATCAATAATTAAATCGGTTACGGCTTCCGATTTAAAATAAGAAAAAGTATTATTTAATTGCAGGTCAAAAGAACTTGCAAACTGATTGTATAAAAGATATCCTATTTTTTTTGAACCTTCATTAAAAACTTTACTGATGGCAACTGGGTTTTCTTGAAAATCTTCTTTTACCAAACCAATATTAGTCCCATTTACTTCTGGATTCCCCGTTTTAAAATCTGACAAGTTCAACGTATAGTTGCTGTTTTCGCCAAATAAAAGACCTCTATAATTATCAACAGTTATTTGAGTATCATTAATCGCACTAAAAACATCTCCTCTCAATACGCCTTGTATTTCTGCATTTGACCCTGGAATTACGTAGTATACCACACCGTACACATTGGTTGTATTTTCTTTATAAACAAACAACTTAAATTCCATTCCGTTTGTTAATCTAATTCCTTGAAAAGAATTTTCCAAGGCCACATAATCATCTACAATCCAAGAAAATCGATCTATAACTCCTGGCTGAAAACGCAGGTCCTGGAATAGCTCTTCTGGAGCATAAAAACTTCTTAAAAAAACATTCAACTCCCCTTGATTAGCAAAACGAGTATCAGCCAAATCAGGTACGGCTGATTGCCAATAATAATACGAGTTCATACCTTTCCAAACAAAATTATTAATTTCAATATCTTCAGGAATACTAGCTATATCCTTGGTGCAATTAAAAAAAAGAAGCAGCATGAAAATAAATAATACATTTATAAGGGGGTTTCTCATGTTTTGAATTAATTAATAGTTAGTATTCTTACACCCGTAAATATAATTAAAAGTTTTTCTAACATTAAAAGGAACGGTTTTAATTTGATAAAAATAAACGCATTAGTACTTAAATCTATGCTTTCGAAAATTAAAAAAATAAAAATGTAGAAATATTTGCATTGGCCTGAACAAATATTTATTTTTATAAATGCTTAAAAAAGAATAAACATCTTCTTTGGAGTTTAAATTTGGTGTTAATTAACTTAAAAATATGAAATCAACGTTAGTAGTAGTGCTCACTTTAATACTTTTTCCAATCTCAGGAGTTGCACAAGCATCATTAGATTTTTTAGAAGACATTACAGGTGTTGAGACGGTGGTTATTACCAAAGATGCTTTTGAGCTTTTATCAAAATTCAATCCAGAAAAATTTAAAGACAGTAAAGAAATAAAGGTTTTTCAAATGGCAACAGGTTTAGAAGAGTTCAAAATATTTTCTTCAAAAGACCCAGTGATTGCAAAGAAAATAGCGTCAATGTCGCAGGAAGCTCTCAAAAAACAAAACTTAATACGCTTAAAGGGAACCAAAGAAAAGGATGCGTTTGTTGAAGTTTATACCAAGGCAACAAAAAATAAGGCGTTTGCAAGTGCCATCGTCCTATTTGTTAAAGAAATAGACCCAGATACTAAAGACGCCAATGAGGCACGGATTATTGTGTTAAAAGGAAATTTACAAATTCAACAAATTCCAAAGCTCGCAGCTATTTTTTTGCTAAAAAATGGATAATATTCTTTGGGGATCAATTTAATTTAAACCTTCTTTTTAAAATCGTTAATAAGGCAAAAAGGGCATAATTAGTTTCTCTTCTCCCAATTTCTATCATTTCCAATACCTGCATCTTATTGGCCATTTACAGCTTGCATTTTTCCTTTACTAAAAGGAACTTTTTAAGTTCATTTTAATGTATTTTTGAATTTAACTGCTCATTAACAAGTTCTATCTTCATATTTAGTATTTTTGAAGGTATAAGAAATGATGATTCATGAAGATTAAAAATTGGTTTCGATTCCTTTTTGTAGCAATTACCGCGACTGGTTTTTGTCAAAATAATTCAAATTATAAAGGAACAAAGGAAAAAACACATGACTTAATGCACACGAAGTTGAAGGTTGATTTCAACTTTGAAGAAAAACAATTGAATGGTGAAGCATGGATTACTGCAAAACCTCACTTTTATGCATCAAATACTTTTGTCTTGGATGCAAAAGCGATGTTGATTCGTGAAGTTTCCGTAAACGGGAAAACAGTAGATTTTGACTACGACGGTGCTGAAATCAAGATAAAGCTTCCAAAAAAATACACTAAAGAAGAAACTTTTACTGTCTATCTAAAATATATTGCCAGACCAGAAAAAGTAATAGAAAAAGGGAGTGCTGCAATTACTGGGGCAAAAGGATTGTATTTTATAAATGCAGATGGTTCCGATAAAAATAAGCCAACACAAATATGGACCCAAGGAGAAACTGAAGGCAGTAGTTGCTGGTTTCCTACAATAGATGCTCCCAATCAAAAAACCACGCAGGAAATTTATATCACGGTTCCAAAAAAATATGTAACACTTTCTAATGGCGCACTCATCAGTCAGACAAACCAAGATACCACCCGAACCGATTATTGGAGAATGGATCAAAAACACGCACCATATTTGTTCTTTATGGGTGTTGGTGCATTTGAAATTATAGCAGATACCTACAAAGATATTACAGTTAATTATTATGTAGAAAAGGAATACGCAGAATATGCCAAAGACATTTTTGGAAATACGCCAGAGATGCTGCAATTTTTCTCAGAAAAATTGGGTGTAGAATATCCTTGGAATAAATACAGCCAAATTGTTGTTAGAGACTATGTTTCTGGCGCAATGGAAAATACAACCGCTGTTGTTCACGGGGAACAAGCGCTGCAAATGCCTGGACAATTAATTGACGAAAATAAACATGAAAACACCATTGCGCACGAATTATTTCATCATTGGTTTGGTGATTTAGTAACCTCAGAAAGTTGGAGTAATCTTACTTTAAATGAGTCTTTTGCAAATTATAGCGAATATTTATGGCAGGCATATAAATATGGGGAAGAAGCTGCAGAAATGCACTGGTACGAAAACACTAAACTTTATATAGAAGGTCAAGAAGCAGCTAAAAATTTAGTCCGTTTTAATTATGTAGATAAAGAAGATATGTTCGATCTCGTTAGCTATAATAAAGGCGGTGCCATTTTACACATGTTGCGCAATTATGTGGGGGATGCCGCTTTTTTTGCAAGTTTAAAAACATATTTAAATAAGTATCAATTCAAAGCAGCAGAAGCACACCAATTGCGGCTAGTTTTTGAAGAAGTAACGGGCAAAGACTTGAATTGGTTTTTTAATCAGTGGTACTTCGGGGCAAACCACCCAAAACTTAGCATTTCTTATGATTATAATATCTTAAGAAAGACAGTGACTATAAATATACGACAACTACAAGCTGAAGAATTTCAATTCCCACTGTGCTTAGATATATTTGAAGCAGGAAAAAGGAGGAGAGAAACAGTATTTATCAAAAACAACGATGCCTCTTTTACCTTTGATTTTAAGGAGCAACCTAGCCTCATTCAAGTAAATGCAGATGGCGTTTTATTGTGCGAAATCAATGAAAACAAAGTTTTGAGTGATTATATTTTCCAATTAAAAAATGCTAAAAACTATACACATCGTAGGGAAGCTTTGGTAGCCGTTGCAAAAAAGCAAGATGACAAAGTTGCTTTTACTGCAGTTGTGGACGCTTTGGAGGATTCCTCCTATAAAATTAGAATTTTAGCCCTTGAAAAAATGGACTTAATCAATAAATTTTCCAAAAAAAATGCGATTCAAAAAATAATAAAAATTGCCAATGACGATAGGAAAACATTGGTACAAGCTGCTGCCATTGAAACTTTAGGGAAATTAATTGATCCAGAATTAAAACAAATATTTAACAAGGGTTTGTCTAGTCCTTCTTATGCCGTTTTGGGAAAATCTTTAATAGCACTGTATTATGTAGATAAAGTAGCGGCAATAAAAAAATCAAAAACATTACCCGATGACGTTCGGAAAATTTTAGCAACCCCTTTAACAAAAATTTTTATTGAATCTAATGACCAAACTGAGTTACCATTTATTGCTAAAAGTGTAGTTTCTGGGATGTTTTTATCTGGTGATGCTGCTACCAAGCTATTGTATGAAAAAGCTTTTGATATGATTTCTAAAAGTAATAATATAGAAGCTATTCAGAATTTGGTAGAAGACATGGTGACTAAAGGAAATCAATATCAAAAATTCAATTTTGATAAAGTGGTGATCAATCTAATGAGAACAATGATTCAAGAACAGGAAAAAAGCACAAATCCAAATAAAAAACGCAATATTGCGATTATAAAAGAGGCGATGATGGGTGTATTGTAAGACATTGCAGCGAAGCATCAAGTGCTAAGAAAACCATTTTCAGCTCACAGAACCTTCTTAAAACAAAACGCTTGATCGTTTTAACAAGCTCGATAATTTTAAAGTGTTTAAGATATAAAGTCAGTTAGGGAAACCTATCTTTGCGCATTATTTAATTTTATGTCTATAAACGCGCTTTTAGTAACTCGTCCTTTCACTCAATTAAACACTGCATATCCCGCTACTGCATACATTAAAGGTTTTTTAGAATCTAAAAATGTCAACGCAACACAAATGGATTTGAGCATAGAGCTATTTACAGCAGTGTTTAACAAAGAATTTATAGACGCTATTTTTAAGCAAGCAGATCTGCTTGGTAACAAAGATTTACTGCTAGTGTACAATCAAAGGGAAGACTATATTGATAAAGTAGATTCTGTAATGGATTACCTGCGCTCGCAAGAAGTTACCGCAGCATATCAAATAGTGCACAAAGATTATTTACCACACGGACACAGACGTGTTCTGTTGGATAAAGATTTGACTGTAGAATTTGGAAAGCTAGGGATTTTAGACAAAGCCAAACATATAGCTACGCTTTTTGTGGAGGAGTTAGGAGATTTTATAAATACCAACATCGATGAATTTTTTTCATTCACGCGCTATGCAGAACAGCTTGCAAGAGCCGCTTCTAGTTTTGATACGATTGCTGATTATCTGCAATATGAAACGACATTAATAGAAGATGAAATGTTGTATTTGTTAGAAGAACAACTGCAAAAAGATACGTATGATTTGGTTTGTTTCACCGTTCCGTTTCCGGGGAATTTATTTTCTGCTTTGCGATGTGCCCAGTTTATAAAAGAAAAACATCCACACCTAAAAACAGCGATGGGTGGTGGTTATTGCAACACTGAATTAAGACGCTTGTCTGATCCAAGAATTTTTAATTGTATCGATTTTATATCCTTAGACGATGGCGAAGGTCCTTTGTTAAAAATAATTGAATTCTTAGATGGTAAAATAGGAGTGGAGGCACTAGAGCGTACGTATATCTGCAAAGATAACGAAGTAGTGTATGTCAATAAAATACCGAATACCATATTTCATCATAAAAATTTACCTGCACCGAGTTATATCGGATTACCGACAAATAAGTATTTGTCTTTTTTAGATGTGATGAATCCGATGCACCGGATGTGGTCTGATGGAAAGTGGAACAAGCTTACGATTTCTCATGGTTGCTATTGGAAACAGTGTTCTTTCTGTGATGTAACCTTGGATTATATTGGAAATTATCAAAATACAACAGCAGAGGATTTAGTAAATAAAATTGAAAAAATAATATCAGAAACGGGTATTACAGGTTTTCATTTTGTAGATGAAGCTGCGCCTCCGAAAATGTTACGCGCTTTGGCAAACGCCTTAATTGAACGAAAGGTATACATCACCTGGTGGACTAATATTCGATTTGAAAAAACATTTACGCCTGAATTGTGTTCTTTATTATCAAAATCTGGGTGTATTGCGGTTACTGGCGGTTTAGAAGTTGCTTCAGATCGCTTGTTGGCAAAAATGAAAAAGGGTGTAGACATTGCGCAGGTGGCGCGGGTAACCAAAGCTTTTTCTAATGAAAACATCATGGTACATGCCTACTTAATGTTTGGTTTCCCTACGGAAACCGAACAAGAAACGATTGATTCTTTAGAAGTTGTACGGCAGTTATTTCAAACCAATTGCATACAGTCAGCCTTTTGGCATCAGTTTGCCTGCACCAGTCACAGTCCCGTAGGTAAAGATCCCGAGGCCTTTCAAATTAAAATAACAGGGCCAGAATTTCAAGGTTTTGCCGAAAATGATTTGTACCATGAAGACCCAACAGGAGCCGCGCACCATTTGTATAGTGAAGGACTAAACTCCGCTTTAAATAACTATTTAAATTACAAGGGATTTGATATTCCCCTCCAAGAGTACTTCGATTTTAAAGTACCTGGGATAACCTTAAATAGTCATTTAGTTGAAGATTTTCTGCACGTATAATTCTTTTGTTAGAAAAAAGTACAGGACTCTGAAGTCTGAAGTAATACTTACAACACTTATACGGTATTAAAAAGCTGTCATTTCGATGGTCTTCCTAAGACTATACATCATTTTTGATATTCCTCAAAAGTACCATCCTCATAAAAGACAACAATCCGTTGTATTTTTTTTTCATGCATCGGTACCTCTGAATTTAGTAATGGTGGAGTAGTGGATGTATTTTTTTCTTTTGGCATGCTCGTTTTCGGAAAAACACCCATTCCTTTTAACAACCATTGCATGTCTACTTCTTGAAGTTCAGTTGTTACTTTTAGAACAAAATCTAAGCTCGGTTTGTTCCTTCCAGATAAAATATGTGAGATACTAGACCTTTGTACGCCTACCTTATCCGCAAAGGTAGATGCCGAAAATTGATAGTACTCCATCAATTCTTTTAGTCTGTTGGTAAAGTCTACGTTGTTTATCATTGTAACATTGTCTTGCTTTACAAATGTAAAAATTATCTTTTTATCTGCAATGTTAATTCTTACTTTAATTAAAAACCACTTCATTTAACATAAACCAAAACTTTAGATAAAGTACATAAGTTACACAATTTAAGACTATTAAGTTACTTAAATAATAAATATCTATGCGATATTTATTATTGATAGTGCGCATTTGAACCCAAAGATTAGTTGTATACAAAAGTAAAATAAAAGCACCCAAATTACGTTTACAAATGTAAAGTCAAAACAATTTACATTTGTAACATTTTAGTTTGATTACAAATGTGATTCTATTATTTTTACAAAACATTACACGCCGCAGATATGAACACATTGACAGTCGATTTTTTAGAAAACCTTTTTAAGAAGGAAAAAGAAACTTCCCTTTTTGGAAAATGGATTTGTCTTAAAGACATTCAAGAGCCCCTCAAAAAGTATGAAGCTACTTTTCAGTTAACCCAAATAGGAACATCAGAACAAGAAAGACCTATTTATCAGTTAAAAATGGGGCGTGGAAAGAAAAAGATCTTACTGTGGTCTCAAATGCATGGAAATGAAAGTACTGGGACCAAAGCTTTATTCGACATCTTTAATTGTTTTTTAAATGCGAATGCAAAAGAGCTCACTACAATTCTAGAAGCATGCACCCTTGTTTTTATCCCCATGTTAAATCCTGATGGAGCAGAAGTCTATACGCGTGTAAATGGAAATAAGATTGATTTAAATAGAGATGCAGTAGCTAAAAAAGCAAAAGAAAGTAAAATTTTACGGACGGTTCTAGAAGATTTTAGTCCTGATTTTTGTTTCAACCTGCACGATCAAAGAACGATTTTCAATGTTGAAAACACCAAAAATCCTGCAACCATATCTTTTTTAGCACCCTCTGAAGAAACTACACGAGCGGTCACAACGGGAAGAAAACAAACCATGAACGTTATTGTGTCCATGAATTCGGTGCTACAAAAAGTAATTCCTAATTGTATTGGAAGGTATAACGATGAATTTTACCCAACTGCCACAGGAGATAATTTTCAGAAATTAGGCTACAATACCATTTTAATTGAGTCTGGACATTACCCGGAAGATTATGAAAGAGAAATATCAAGAAAATACACCTTTTTCTCAATTCTTCAAGGAATGTTTCATATTGCCGTAACAAAAGATTTTAGTAGCTATAAATCGTATTTTTCGATTCCTAATAATGCCGATATTTTTTATGATGTCCTGCATCGGTTTCCCGATTCTCAAAAAAATGTCGCCTACCAATTCAAGGAAGAAATTATTGATGGCATATTGGTTTCCAAATTACATAAATCAGACAAAAAAAGCTTAAAAGGGAAGTTTGGACATCACGAAATCGTTTTCGATTGCTAGTTTTCTTAATTTTTTCTCAGTAAAATTGTTTTTTAATTAAATTAAATTCATATTTTAGCAAATATAATTGAACAATACCTAAAATATGAAAAAGTTTACACTAGACGAAATTGATCACCAAATTTTAGACATTTTAATAGAAAATGCGAGAACACCATTTACAGATATCGCAAAGCAACTATTAGTGTCTGCAGGAACCATTCACGTCCGTGTAAAAAAGATGGAGGATGAAGGAATTATTCAAGGATCTACTCTGACATTAAACTACGAAAAAATGGGCTATTCATTTATAGCACATGTTGGTATTTATTTAGAGAAAACATCCATGACGCAAGGAGTCATTGAAAACTTAAGAAAAATACCTAATGTAACTGTAGCCTATGTCACTGCAGGGAAATACAATATTTTTTGTAAAGTAAGAGCAAAGGGAACAAACGACGCGAAAGATATTATTTACGAAATAGACGATGTACCTGGAGTAAATAGAACAGAAACCATGATTGCTTTAGAAGAAAGCATTAATGATAAAAAGAGAATGATGCATGCAATTTTCAAAGAATTGTAACTAACAATTTACTGCTAATTATATAAAAAACCTTTATCCTTAAAATGATGAAGGTTTTTTTATGAATTTTATTATTGAAGTTCTGTTAAGTTATAAAATATTCTTATTTTTAAAAAATATTATGTACCCTATGAAGAACAAACAGATTATTTTAAAAAACAGACCCGTTGGATTTCCAGATACATCCACTTGGGAATTAGAAACGCACACCATTCCTACATTAGCGGAAGGAGAAATTTTAGTAGAACATCATTATATTTCTTTAGATCCTGCAATGCGTGGATGGATGAATGATACGAAATCTTATATTCCTCCGGTAGAATTGGGCCATGTCATGCGCGCTGGATCTATTGGAAAAGTGATTCAAAACAATAACAACCCTAAGTTTGAGGTTGGAGATTGTGTTACAAGTTGGGGAGGCGTGCAGCAGTTTTCGGTATCAAATGGAGATGGATGGTATAAAGTTGATGAAAAATTAGCATCCATGCCTATGTACTTAGGTACTTTGGGAATGCCTGGAATGACTGCTTATTTTGGGATTTTAGAAGTAGGTAAAATAAAAGAGGGAGACATTGTTTTAGTTTCTGGAGCTGCAGGAGCTGTGGGTTCTGTTGTTGGGCAGATTGCGAAGCTAAAAGGATGCACGGTTATTGGAATTGCGGGTGGAAAAGAGAAATGTGACTATCTTAAAAACGAATTGGGTTTTGATGCTGCAATCGATTACAAAACAGAAAATATTTATTCCGCTTTAAAAAAGAAATGCCCAAAAGGGATCGATGTGTTTTTTGACAATGTAGGTGGCGTAATTTTAGATGCCGCCTTGAGTAAGTTAAGAATGCATGCAAAAGTTGTTATTTGTGGGGCAATTTCACAATACAACAACAAACATAAAATTAATGGGCCAAGTAATTATTTATCTTTATTGGTCACCCGTTCTACCATGCAAGGAATGGTGGTTATGGATTATACGAAAGATTTTGGAACTGCTGCAAGACAAATGGGAATTTGGATGCAAGAAGGCAAACTAAAATCTAAAGAGGACATCTATGAAGGCATCGAAAACTTTCAAGAAACATATAAAAGACTATTTTCTGGAGAGAAAAAAGGAAAGTTAGTTTTAAAGGTAATTGCCTAATGGAACAAGAGCACTTTTTTCAGTGTCCCCACTGTTGGGAAGAAATTTCAATGTTATTGGATGCAAGTGTTCGGGAGCAGACCTATATCGAAGATTGTGAAGTTTGTTGCAATCCGATAGAGCTCACACCCACGTTTGAAGAGGGAGAATTGCTTGCGTTTCGGTCAGATTCTATTGAGCAATAAAAGAGATTGCATGCATATATGCGCAGATCATATATTACAAAGGTTCGCTGTGTTACTTATAAGAAGTAGTGCAGCGAACCTTTTTTGTTACAGAACTATCAACGAATTTATAGCTGCGGGTTTTGCCATGAAAATTCCGCAAACAAAGCAATCCAATCTTTTGGAAACCCTGCTTTTAAAATGAATTTTTCTTCAGAAAAAGGATGTTGAAACGCTAATTCTCCGGCGTGTAAAAATAGATTTTTCCAACCAAAATTGTTAGCATACATCAAATCGTGATTTTTATCTCCATATTTTGCATCGCCAATTAACGGATGGCTAATTTTTAGTGCATGCACTCGTAACTGATGCATTCTACCTGTTTTTGGTTGCAATGCTACCAAACTATATCGCGAAGCATCGTAGGGTTTTACAGGAATATCCAAGGTAATTTGTGCCAGCGTTTTTAAATGGGTAAGTGCCTCTTTGTGTACTTTTCCATCTTTTCCTTTTACCGGAGAAGCAATGGTTTTTGTTTCTGGAGCATGCCCTCGTACCACACCATAATATGTTTTGTCAATTTCGTTATTGGTAAACAATTCTTGAAACTTAGAAACATATTGGGTCTCTTTTGCCAATAAAATAATTCCCGAAGTTTTTCTATCTAAGCGATGTATCGGATATACTTTGATGCCTTTTTCTTCTTGTATTAATTGTAAAAGCGAGGTTTCATCCGCAATATTTCTAGAATGGAATGCGTGGTGCACCACCATATTATTTGGTTTACAGACCACTAAAAGAAATGCATCTTCAAAAATTATTTCGAAATTCATGGTGCTAAATTGTTGTTTAAAGCGGGTGCTTGTTTAGGCTATTTTTTTTCGATTCGAAAAATTTAAATATTGAATGAGTAACAACCCTGTGATTCCACAGAAAAAGAAGCCAATAAATAAGGGCAGGGCAGTGGTATCTATAAAACTCCCGACAAAAGTAGCAATTGGAACTGCCATAATGGTAGAAACAAATCCGTTAATTGCAGCTCCAATTCCGGCAATGTGTCCAATAGGTTCCATTGCCAAAGCGCGTGTATTTCCAAATAAGAAACCGATTGCAAAAAATTGCAACCAAAAAAAAGTTAATAACACATAGATACTTGGATTGGGTGCGCCATAATATAAACAGACATACACGAAAGGAACCAATGTAAAAACAATTGTAAAAATAGATACGAGTTTAAACATCCCTAATTTTAAAACCAAGGTGCCGTTTAAAAAGGTAGCAAACCCAACACCAATGGCAAGCCCAGCAAAAATAAAAGGAAATTCTTCTTTTAGATTGTACTGTTCCTCGAATATACGCTGACTTGCGCTTAAATACACCATAAAAGAACCGGTAATAAAACCAGAAAATAAGGTGAAAATAATGGCATTTTTATGCTTTATAAATTCTTTAACTCCCGATACAAAAAGCGCAAATTTAAACGCGCGTTTATTTTCTGGTTTTAAGGTCTCTGGCTGTCTTTTCCAAAACCAAAGCATTACAAACAAACCAAAAAATAACTGACTGTAAAAAATAGATTTCCATCCGTACAGATCTAACATTATTTTACCCAATGCCGGTGCTATCACAGGCACAAGAATAAAAATAACCACAACAAAAGACATTACTTTTGCCATGTAATTACCGCTAAAACGGTCTCTAATCATCGCGATACTTATGGTTCTGGGTGCAGAAAGGCCAATTCCTTGGAGAATTCTTCCCGCAATCATCATTTCTAAACTGGTGGCAAAAATACAGACCAAACTGGCCAAGGCAAAAACAATAAAACCGACATAAATAGCAGGTTTTCGACCAAAACTATCGGACAAAGGGCCCGAAATTAATTGTCCAAATCCCAAACCTAAAAAAATCATGGTAATTAATAACTGATTGTTCTGAGGATCTATGACACCAATAGTGTCGCTAATATCTGTAATGGCAGGCAATAAAGCGTCGATAGATAATGAAACTAAAGACATCAAGGATGCCATGATGATAATGAATTCTAATTCTGATTTTTGCCTAATTCCCATGGCAACAAAAGTAGTTTTTTAAGGACGATATTTGTTTATGAATGCTGCATTTTTATTCGGGGTAATCTGATGCTGGTATTCTTAAAAGACATTTAAACGGTAATTAAATTTGATAGGGATGGAATACTACTTAAATGGCGATGCACACTGCAAGCGTATTTCAAGTTAATTTTCTTTTCAGCCGAAATAAGGAAGTGATATACGGAATATTAAAAAGTTTTATGTAATATGTCCAAAACAGGCAATAGTGGGTTCTGTAATTTTCTATTTAACATAATATAAATTATAATACAGATTAATACAAATATAGTATTTTTTAATCAATACCATA
>Ga0115004_10000633_pt1 | contig 27129 bp, 27 predicted proteins | sample ArcticOcean_MG_C_10_FD_88737 | JGI IMG/M metagenome (GOLD analysis project Ga0115004, IMG submission 88737) | Marine microbial communities from western Arctic Ocean - ArcticOcean_MG_CB11_90 | ecosystem: Environmental > Aquatic > Marine > Oceanic | place: Arctic Ocean: Canada Basin | collected... | reverse complement strand
TTTTTTTTACAAACAAGAATCTTTTGACACTTACACATATATTATAAAAAAAATTTAAATTTTTATTTCCTGATCACTTGCAATGCAATAGATATTGCATCTATCGTTCACAAGGGAGTGGTGGGATTTCGTAAATTTAAAATATTTTGATACGACATTTTCTAAATGTTTCTTGCTTGAAAAAAACATCTCATGATGATCAGGTAAGTATTTTTGATGGTTTTCATCTTCGACAATAGTGTAGGTTGAAACGAAACTTTTTTCTTTCATAACTTCTTTGAATGATGAGAAAATAAAATCTAATTGCTCTTCTTTAAAATGCTCTATTGCTGCATTGAATAAAATAACATCAAATTTTATATCCAATTTATTATTTCTTAAAAAATCTGAAATTTTAATTTTTTCAATATCAAATTGGTAGAAATGATGTTTTGTATTCATGTATTGATTGTGCTTAATTCTTTTTTTTCCCCTTTCTATTGCTGCTGAGTCCAAGTCAAGAGAAACTATCGTATCAGATAAATCGTAAAAAAATTTTTGCGAAATATAACTGTCCCCAGAACACAAATCTAAAATATTTATTTTTTTTTCTAGTTTTAAATTATCAAACTCATTATTTGTAATCAGGAAATTTGAAAGATATAATCTTGGAATAATTCCTCTTTCAAAGTGAAAAAAAGATCCACTCTTATTAAATTGGTAAAAAGTATCTTGATCATGATCCATCCATTCGGTGGGAGGGTATTTCCCCCAATCCATTTTTAACATAATATAGTAGAAAAAAGCTGTAGTCTTTGCAAAAAAATTACCTAGAAATTGAAAAATAGGAAACAAAAAAGGATATAGAACAGTTATAATATTTCTTATTTTTGGAATTTTTTTTAATAGCTTCATAAATTACTGACCATACTCTTTACCAGTCATCTGTTTAAACTTTTTATTGGTTTTTAACAATGTTTCAAAATTACCTTGCCCTTTGAGCTCTCCTTTTTCTAATAAGAATATATTATCGCACTCAAAAACAGTATTTAATCGATGGGCAATTATAATAATGGTAATTTTTTTTCCTATATTTCTTACTTCCTTCATAACTGCTTGCTCGGTAAGATTGTCCAATGCACTAGTAGCCTCGTCAAAAATAAGTAATTGTGGGTTGTGATATAAAGCTCTCGCAATTCCTATACGTTGTCGCTGACCACCTGAAAGACGAACCCCTCGCTCTCCAACTTCCGTCTTATACCCATCGGGAAGTTCATTGATAACAAAATCATGCATGTTAGCAACTTTCGCTGCACGTTCTACTGCTTTATAATCTATGTTTTTAGATTCTATGCCAATAGCAATATTAGCGGAAATTGTATCGTCTATCAAATAGATGTTTTGTGGAACATAGCCAATATTTTTTTGCCATTGACGACGATTTAAAGAGTCAATAGCATTGCCATCTACCATTAGCATTCCATCTTGTGGATCTAACAAACCCAAAATAAGATCTGCTATAGTAGTTTTGCCGCTTCCAGTGCTGCCTACAAAGCCAACAGTACTATTTGCCCTTATGTTTAGTGTAATATCCTTTAAAGCCAAGCGTGATGTATTGGGATAATTGAAGTGAATATTTTTTAATTCGATAGATTCTTGGAGTAACACAGGATCTTGGGTTGTGATTTCTGGTTCAATCATTTTTAAGCTCATTATATCGCTGTGTAGAGCTTGGAGCGCTGCATTAAAAAAGTGTATTTGTGTATATGAGAAATAAATAGACTGCAATGCTGGCATAAGCCTGTATCCTGCCAAAACATAAAGTGTAATGATCGGTAGCACAGAAAAAAAATCTGTATTTGTTTTTAAAAGAATTAAAACTGCCAAGATAACTCCACCAAAAGCTATGATTTCCATAAAAAATTTTGGTATCTGGGCAATAATTTGAGTCGATGCCAAAGTCTTGGCGTATGTTTTGGCTGATACAGAATATCGATTGATGTAAGTTCGCTCAAGCCCTCTTACTTTCAGCTCTTTAATTGCCCCAAAAACTTCCTGCAATGCGCTAAAGCGATTGTGATTCGACTGAATGCTTTTTTTACCAAGAGTATCAAGAATAACTTTTACTAACTTAAAAATGAGCAAATAACCTGCACCAAGGACAGCAAAAGAAGTAAGTGCGAGAATAGGATTAATAATAATAATCAGTGTTAATAATGCAACAACAACAATAGACTGGGCAAAAAGGTTTAACATTGGAATTAAACAATAGTTAGCAAACCTTCCTGACTCAGATAGTATATTCTTTCCTAATTCAGCACTGTTTCTATTCAAAAACCATGCATAAGGTTGATGCAAATAACTTTCTAGCAGGCGTTTGCTAAAAGTATACTCTCGCATCAATCCAAATTGTAACAGCGCATATGTAGTAAACGCCTTGAACGTCAATGAAAAAAATAACATTAAAAATGTAAAGATAGCTAACAAAAATATAAATTGATCTATTGTACTAACACCGATTTCATTAGAAGCTTTATAAATAAATGACAAAATAGAATTAGTTTCGATTATATTTGGATTGGATAAAACAGCTATAAAGGGCATAATTGAAGCTACTCCGAACACATCCAACAACGCCATTATTAAAATCATAATAAAAAGAGGAAATAAATTTTTTCGTTCGTTTGGAGTGAGTAAATCAAAAATTTTTTTTAGTGTTTTCATAATTGGTGATTTTTTTAGGTTCGTAGCATACTTATATATTTAAAAATATTAATAAATTTGTCATAGCAGATTAAAGTAAATTTCTTACATATAAATAGCATGAACTGCACATGTCTCTCAAATTGTGGGATGCCTTCCAATTTAGTTTCTTTTTTATTTTTTTAGTTTCTGTGTATACCTTATCCAAATCTCCTGGTCTTCTCGGACAAAATTTATATGACAAATTTTTACCAATTACTTTTTCAAATTCTTTCACAACTTGTAAGACTGAATAAGGCTTTCCTGTTCCAACATTGAAAATTTCATTTAATATTTTTTTCTTAATAAGGTTCTTTAAGGAACTAAGATGTGCTGAACAAAGATCTGATATATGAATATAATCACGAGCTCCCGTTCCATCAATGGTCTGATAATTTTTTCCATAAATTTTTAAGTGTTTGTACTTTCCTTGCAAAACAGCCATGATATAGGGGAATAAATTTTGAGCTTTGTCATTTGGATCTTCTCCTAAAATTCCAGATTCGTGGCAGCCTACAGGATTAAAATATCTTAAAATTATATAATCAAATACATTTTTTTTTGCTAGATCAATGATCATTTCTTCAATTATTCTTTTACTGACACCGTAAGAATTTGTTGGCCCTGTGAAAGAATTTTCTGATATGGGAAATTTTTTTTGTACTCCGTAAACTGTGGCGCTAGAGCTAAATATAATTTTCTTTACCTTATTTAACTCCATTGCTCGAAACAAATTAACCGATGAAACTATATTATTCTCGTAATATAAAATTGGGTTTTTTTCAGATTCTAAAACCGATTTAAATCCAGCCATATGAATTACGACATCTATTTTGTTTCTTTGGAAAAAAAAATTAATTTTATTTTTGTTTAAAAGATTAAATTTGAAAAATAAAAATTTTTTATTCGTTATTTTTTCAATTTTTTTTTTTACTTTTTTTTTAGAATTTGAAAGATTGTCAATCACATAAACATTATAATTAAATTTCAAAAGCTCAATGACTAAATGAGAGCCTATATATCCAAGGCCGCCTGTTACCAAAATATTCATAAAACTATATCTATTTTAAGAGCTTGCATTGATAATTAGTCTAGAAAATATAATTACGCAAATACCCGTAAAATTTACTCAGTCTGCTATTTGAATTTACCACTGGTTTTGAAATAAAATTAGTTGCTTCTTTTACTTTGTCATAAATTGTTAAGTTTTTAATCCTTTTATTTTTAAGAAAATATTTTACTTTTTTTGGGTCGCTCGTAACGTATTCAAAACTTTCTCTGGATCTGTGTCTTTGATAATAACCCTCTTTTATAGCATTAATAAATGGTTTTGGTTTTAACTTCTCTTCTTTTAAAAGGATAATCAAATCGTTAGTACTTTTTGCAATATATGCTGCACCACTATCTTCCCAAAATGTTCTGCCCAATAAAATAGAAGGTTTACCATAAATGGTTGCTTCGACTCCCATTGTTGAGCCAAATGTAATAACTACATCCGAAAAGTCTAATAAATTATATGAGTTTGCATTACTTTCAGGCATAAAAAAATTTACATGATTATATTTATCCTTGATTTCATAAATATGTTTTTTTTCTTTTGATCCTGCGTGCTGCAAATATGGATGCCACCTCACATACAGATTAAAGTTATCTTTAATATAATTATTGCTTAAAACTTTTTCTAACATGTTGTACTGGCTAAAGCTTTTACCGTCTATTTTATCAAGACCATTCGCAAAAGCTAAATACTCCCAGTTTGATCCTGGAAAAATAGAAATATTTTTTTTATTATTTTTTTTTTCAAAAATATTTTTTTTATCAAAGTTTTTGCTGAATTGTTGAAGTCCATACGAATACCCTTCTAAGTTTCCATATCTTAAAAAATTAAAATGATTTAAACCCTCTTTTTCAAATTCTTTTAAAGTACCATTTTTCTTATGCTCCTCATAAAAACCATTACTTACTTTTTTGTATAAATCCACATCTAGCACAGAAATAGCTGACTCAATCTGAAACTTGTCTCTTGTTCCTCCAGAAATATGACTAAAGAATTGAATTTTCATTTTTTTTGCAGCATAGTTTACCGGGGCATCAGATGCTCTTCTTCCATTCCAAGTGTAAACTCTGTCAATATTGTTTTCTGTGATTATTTTTTGAACTCTTTTATACAAATTGATCGAAGAGTTCATCATTTCTAAACCATTCGCTTTTATTATATCGTCAAAATTATAATAACTAGTCTGCAAATAATCTCCAATTAATGTAGAGAGAACAAATTCACCAAATGGAACGTTATCAAATTTGAAGTTGGAAAATTCCTCAACTGAATTTACAGCTACATTGTTGTCATCATTTCCCAACTCAAGATACAAATGCTTAATTTTATTTTCGAGAATAGTAATTTTAGTTCTTTCTGTTTGCTTCAAGCATCTGTTGCAAAAATTTTTATTTTTCAAAAAATTCGCTGGGCAGTGCGATAAAGACATATCACAAGCCAACATAAACACTTCATCTCCACAATTCAAATGCTTTAAACAAATCTCGATGCTTTCGGCATGATGTTGCTCCCACATAGGGACATGAGAATATACTAAAATTTTCATAAAAAATAATTATTAGAAATTACTATATATTGAATTTATAGAATTGAAAAATCTAATTTAATAGTAATTAGTTTTTAAGAGTATTGAATGTTACAAATAAATTTTTTCATCTTTTAAAAATTTTTTTTTAGCTTTATTTCCAATAATTTTATCCCAACTCATGGGTGACATACCATTTCCTGGTCTTTTTGCGCATATATTATTGTTGCTAAAAATTTGCCCTTTATTTATTGTTTGTTTTGCTACAACTGATTTTCTAACTAGAGCAATATTTTTTTTTTCATTTTTGGTTGGCAATTTGGTGCCATTACCCAATGCTTGTTCAATATTTCGGATAGCTTTTATCATAAAGGCTAGCTCTGCTGGATTAAGGCTTGCTTTATGGTCTGGCCCGGTCATCGACTTGCTTATTGTAAAGTGCTTTTCAATAATTTTAGCGCCTAATGCAACGGCTGCAATGGAAACTTCCGTACCTTCGGTATGATCTGAATAGCCACAATCTAAATTAAAAAAAGAATTCATGCTATTTATTGCCAAAAGATTGGCCTCATTAACTGAGGCAGGATAGTCTGAAGTACAGTGCAATAAAGAAATTTGATGTTTTTTAACACCTCCAGAAATGAGAATTTTAATAGCCTTTTTAATCTCGCTCATTGTTGCCATACCTGTTGATAGTATTATTTTTTTTTTTAGAGAAGATATGAATCTTAAGTAGGGCAAGTTAGTAATTTCACCTGAAGCTATTTTAATTTTTTTTATTCCAAGTTTTAATAAAATTCTAAGGTCTGTAATATCAAATGCGCTACAAAGAAATTCAATTTTTTTTGTTTTACAGAATTTCTTTATATTGCGAAGATTCTCTTCTGTAAGTTCTAACTTTTTTAGCAATTGATACTGGTTTGTTTCACCTGTATTTTTGGATTGATAATTGGCAGTTTTTGCATTTTTGGTTATTATATTTTCTGTTCTATAGTACTGAAATTTAACTGCGTCAGCCCCGGCACTTGAAGCTATGCTTACTAGTTTTTTTGCTAATTTTAGACTTCCGTTATGATTAACCCCGGCCTCGGCTATTATATAGGTTGCATTTTTTTTCATTTTGTCAATTTCTAACTTGTTCCATATTTACAAATTAAGGTTATGAGTCTTTTTGCAATAGATTTAGCATCACTCTTATTCATGCAAAAAGCTTCTTTGGGAATATCATAATCTAACCGTTCTGGGAAAAACAAATTTTTGCTTTTTTTCTCATTTTTATATGAAATTTTATTATCATGATTTATTTTAATAAGATTTTTTAAATGAATAGTATGTTTTTCTTCAAAAATACTAATGCCAAAATTTATAAATTTTTTTTTTAAAGCAATACACTCTAGGGCAGTCGTTGAAACACTTGAGCAAATAACGTAAAGGCTGTTCTTTATTAATTCTCTGTGATTTGTATTGGTACTTATATACTCAACATTGTCGAAACTTTTTAATTTTCTATAAAAACCTATGTTACGAGAAAATTTTTGTTGTGCACGAAAAAAAAATTGTCTTGGGTGCTCTTTTATCAAAACGTGAACATTTTTAGGAATCTTGTCCAATAAAGTTTCAAGGATTATAATGTAATTTAAGGGTGAATTAGCCGGATGATAATGACATTCGTAATGTGCGATAAGTGGAAAATAAATATATTTTTTTTTACTCAAATCTGTGAATTTTTTGCTAGTGAAATTGTAAAATTGTTTTACAAAGAATGTATTAATCGCAACCCTAACGTTGTCAATATGTTCACTAAAAGTACTACTATGTCCAAATTCAAAATTTGTTTTTTTTATATACTTAGAATTAAGGTCAATCGCATTCTTGGAGAAAATAAATTTTATTGGAATAATGAAAATTAGTTTAGATAGAAAAAAAATATCTTTAATTAATGACGATTTTTCATTCAATAATACATCATGTTTAATTGATTTGCTTTTAATTATCTTGTCGAGATAAGTGTTCTTTAGTTGATCAAATTTTTTTCCATTTCCGATATTTACTGCTTTTAAATCTTTATCTAAAAAAACAGTGTAGCCAAAACCATGGTACTTTATGATAGCTGGTATTTTTTTTTCATTCAGAATAGATATGATTACCATTTCATAATACATGTGAGGAATATCAGAAAAAATTACAAAACTTGGTTTGTCTTTCTCGATTTTAGATTTCCAAAATGCATATTGCTGATGTATGACATAATTTCTTTCTTCAAATGATAATTCTGATTCAAACCTCTCATTTCTCTCCATTATTTGCATCGCTATATATAAATTTTTATAATCACTATTCTTTTCAGGAATTTTATTGGTGCTAAAGTTCTTACAATAACTTAAATTTAAAATTTTTTCGTTGATCATAACTTTATCTTTAAATTTTTTTTTATTTGAAAATTTACGACTCCACATAGTATTTGATACTATTAAATTTATATTAAATTTTTCAGAAAGTTTAGTTACCATATAAAAGCCCTCAGGAGAATCGGGTCTAAGAAACCAAATATTTTTTTTCATACTATTTTCAAATCTAAAATTTATTTAGATTAACACTTTTTTGTTTAATATTTTTATTAATTTTTATTAATTTTTTATTACTTTCGAGAAGTTTTAATATTTTTTCAAAGGAAAAAAATATATTTTTCTTTCCTCCTAATTTTTGAAACACGATATTTACTAAACTGTGGTCTTCCTGAGTGTCCACTGTTAATCTTGGATTTAAATTTGTTGTCCATTTTTTTGGCATTTTTAAATTTTTAATATTATAAATTTTTTTTCCTTCTCTATAAAAATATAGGCTAGGATGTTCTTCAAGATCTTTTTTAAAACTATTTTTATAATTCTGCATTAAATCTTCTAATTTGTAAATTTGAACATCCATTCCATATGGAACAGTCCTATTTCTGCGAATGCCAAATCCATTATTAGTCACATAAGACCAATAGGGATACTTATTTAAATAAAATTTTAACATGTAGTCAATAATTTCAGGGTCTACTAAAGGATTGTCCCCTGTAAGCTGCACAACTATATCTGCTTTGTATTTTTTTGCAGCTTCTGAAATTCTTTGCAAAACATTATTTTCACTGCCTCTGTAAAATTGAATTTTTTTTGACTTTAAAAATTTTACTAAAATATCATCTGATTTATTTTTGGACGTAGCAACTATAATTTCGCTAATAAATTTTGATTTTTTAATTCTAGAAACTAATAGCTGAATCATGGGCAGCCCATTTGTTACCCTCATTACTTTTCCTGGCAATCTTGTTGAGTTCATTCTGGCCTCAATTGTTGAGACTATTCTCAATTTGTTCACTTAATACAAAATGTCGGTTAATTTTATCATTTGATTTTTCAGAATTTTTTTTTTTGATTTTTTACCTATCAAATTATCCCAAAGATTTGCTTTAATTCCATTTCCAGGTCTTAAAGTTATAAGGTTTTCTTCAGAAAAAAATTCCCCTTTTAAAATGTTTTTTTTAGCAAATATGCTACGCCTAGCAACATTTATACTTTTTTTCTCTTTGAGAAGATTTTTTTTTGGTTTGCCCAAGGCTATTTTTTTTCTTAACATCTTCTGATTAAAAGTTAATAAATCATTTTCGTTCATAGCATGATAATGGTCGTTGCCTTTTAATCGATTATTGTGGGTAAAATGCTTTTCAATTATTTGGGCTCCCAAATCAAAGGCTTTCTCCACAATATTTAACTCATTGTCTGACTTTGAATGATCGGAATAGCCAATTACATAACCTGGAAACTTTTTTTTCAAGGTTTTGATATAATTTAAGTTTAAATTTTTATCTTCTGTTGGGTAATTTAAAACACAATGCATGATGCATATTTTTTTTTTTGGTAAATTTAAATTTTTTATAGCAAATTTAATTTCTTTAATATTAGATGCTCCAGTTGAAATTATGGTGTGTTTATTTTTACTTCCTATTTTTCTTAATAAAGGAACATTATTAATATCTGAGGATGAAATTTTGTAAATTTTTAGCAATGAATCAAACTCGTCAACAGCATCAACATCAAAGATAGTGCTCATATAAATAATTTTTTCTTTTTTACATTTAATGTATAATTTTTTATAATCTATGTAATTAAATCTGTCATACTTTTTAAATAATTTATATTGTGACAGAGTCTTTTCCTCATTTGTGTCCCAATATGCTGGACTAATTTTAGAAACCAACTTTTCAGCTTTATATATTTGGAATTTTATTGCATCTGCTTTTGCTTTTTTCGCAATCTCTATGTATTTTAATGCCAATTCTATTTTGCATCCGTGATTTACCCCTGCCTCAGCAATAATAGTTGGTTTAAAACTATGAAGATGCAAAACTCCAAATTTAATATTCTTTTTCATTTGTTTTTTTTACGCGATCCAGTAATGCTTTTTTTGTGAATGGTATATCTGTATAATGGCAGCTCTACATAATTTACTTTATATATTTTTAAATATCTAATTCGAAATTCTTCATCCTCAAGGTATCGTAGTTTTTTATTGTATAGGCCAGTTTTAAACATGCTTCTTCTTGTATAAAGCACACCACAGGCAATTGGCTCTTTTTCAAAACTACACCTTTTTAGAAATTTCCCTCTATAATTTATCTTAGTGTAGTCACAAGCAACTGCTGTCCATGTCTTGTTAAAATCAAAAAAACTTCCAACAAAATGAAGGTAATGTTCGGAAATATAGTCGTCAGAGTCTAGCATTAAAAGATATTTACCTTTTGATTTTTTAATGCCTAAATTTCTAGATTCAGACAAACCTAAGTTTTTTTTATTTTGGATAATTCTGATTGAACTTTCAAATTGTGAAATAACTTCTTTAGATTTATCAGTACTACAATCGTTTACTACGATCACTTCGTACGCACTCCTATCTATTCCTGCTTGATTCAAAGCGCTCTTGATACATCTCAAAATAAACTTTTGTCTATTATAGCAGGTTATTATTATTGAAAACTTCATTTTTTATAATAAGTAGCAAGTAAGTTAATGAAATAAAAATTAAAATACATTTAACTTCTTGTTAGTATCACCCACATATTGGAAGACATTTTATTTTTGATAAGAAAATTTTGTAGATTCTTCATTTTTTTGCTATCGCCGAATATCTGAAGAAGAAAATTATTTTCAGTTTTAAATTTTTTTGATTCATATCTATTTTTTAAAATATCAACATCCAAAACTCCTGGCGTAATAACTTCAGCAACGCGGAACCCAGTTCTTTTTGCAAGATATCGAATAGATTCGGGGTTAAAATAATTTAAATGTTCGTGATCTATTGCTTGGCTTTTTTTTCCTAAAAAACTTATGTCAAAACCCATTCCGTTTGGACAGGTAAAAATTACCAAAGAATTTTTATTAGTAAATTTTTTTATTTTTTTTAAAAAATCATAAGGGCTATACAAATGCTCTATTACTTCGAATAAAGTAAATATACTGGTATTTTTTAAATCATTTCTGTCTGCTCTCTGTATTGAAGTATTGAGAGTCTTTATTTTTTTCTCAATACATTTTTTTGCTCCACTTTTTGATGGTTCTAATGCCACAACTTCATTAAAATAATTTTTACTCATCATGACTGTACAAAAAGTTCCAAAACCTGCACCAACATCTATTAATTTTTTTTTATCAACTTTGAATTTTTTGCAGATTTCAATTATTTTTTTTGCTCTTGGTTCAAATATTTTTTTTTTTCTAACTTTTTCTGTTGCAGGAAATATATAATTATTCCAAAATTCATAAAGTTTTGAATTATGATAAAAATCGTTTAAAGTTTTCTCGTTTGGTCTCGGGTTTACATAATAAGTTTTGCATTTATCGCAAATATAATAACTAAAATTTTTTTTTTTAAATAAAAATTTTTTTTTTTTATAATTACATGCCGGGCAATTTACCTGAACAAAAAGTGATTTTTTTGAATATAGATATTTAGCGTCTATATTAACGAAATAATCAGCTTTTTTAATTAGTTTTTCAGGTCTTATATTTTTTTCTGTAAAATTCATTTTTTTAATTCGAAACTTATCTAAAATTTAATTTTTTTTCTTTTAAAAAAATTTTAGCTTTTTCATAACTCCGCTCTGTAAAATTAAATATATTACCTGCTGCAACAGCGCTAGTGTTTATTTTTTCCAATAACTCTACAAAATGATCAAGGTTTCCTACTCCACCGCAAGGAATTAGAGGTATATTTATAGCATCGAATACCAATTTTATCAATTTTGTATCATAACCATTCCCTGCTCCATCTCTGTCAACAGAGTTTAAAAGTATTTCTCCCGCGCCTTTTTTTTCAACATCTTTTACATAGGAAATTAAATCATAATCACAAGTTAAATCTTTTTTTGCGTCATATATTCTGTAAGTTTCTCCAATTTTTTTAATGTCAATGGAAACTACAATTGACTGACTGCCAAATATATTTGCAAGTTCAGAGATTATATTAATATTTTCTATGCAGGCTGAATTAATTGAAATTTTGTCTGCTCCATTTTGAAAGTATATTTTTGCATCTGCTAAATTTTTTATTCCACCTCCAAAAACAATCGGAGAAAAGCTTTTTTTAGACGCTTTTCTAATAACATCTAAAAAAGTTTTTGCTTGTGATTGAGTTTTGTTTTTTATTTCTAAGTTTTGATATTTTGAAATATCCAAATAGATTATTTCATCAACGTTCCAGCTATTATATTTTTCTACCTGAATAAAAGGATCTCCTAAAATCTGATGAATATCAAAATTCTGACTTCTTACCAAACTCCCATTTTTAAAATACAAAACTGGAATAAGCCTTGTTAGCATTTTAATTCTAAAAAATTTTTAATTAACTGCAGTCCTTGAGATTGACTTTTTTCGGGATGAAACTGAACTCCGTAAAAATTATTTTTTTTTATACAGGCTGTTAATTTAATTTCGTAGTTTGCTGTAGCTAATAAATGCGCTTCGTCTTTCAAGTCAAAATAATAACTGTGAAGAAAATAAAAAGTCTGCTCAGAGTTTTTAATATTATTAAATATTTTATCTTGTTTCTCTATTATCATTTCATTCCAACCTATGTGGGGTAATATATTTTTTTTTACAGGAATTTTTTTTACTGTTCCTGGTATTATATTAAGACCTTTGGTAATCCCATTTTCCTCGCCATAAGTTGCCAATATTTGCATTCCTACACAAATTCCTAAAAAAAAATTATTTTCCTGAAAGTTTTTAATAATAAATTGTTCTAATTTACCTTCTTTAATTTTTTTCATGTTATCTTTAAAACTCCCATTGCCTGGTAAAATTATATGGGTAAATTTTTTTTCTATATCTAAATTTTTATATGAAATTTCCTCATAATCATTATAGCCAAGATATTCGAGGGAATTGTAGACAGATTTTATATTTGATGTAAATGTATTAATTATGGCTATTGTCATTTAGATTTAAATCTTATATTCATATTTACTCTAATCAACATTAATTTATATAATGGTTTTTTGCAAAACATGTTTGTTTCAGGAAATTAATCCTATTCCGATTTCTTTTAATAAAGAAGGTATTTGCACTGGTTGTCTTTATGCAAAGTCAAAAATTGATATTGACTGGAAAGAGAGAGAGAAAAAGTTTTTAGAACTTGTAAGTAGTTATAGAGGAAATTCTGAATTTGACTGCATCATCCCTGTGAGCGGTGGAAAAGATAGTTATTTCGCAGCACACTTGGCCAAAAAATATGAGTTAAATGCATTAATGGTAACGTACTATTCAAACAGGTACTTAGATGAAGGAAAATATAACCTCAATAGAATGACGGAACTGTTCGGATTTGAGCATTTAATTTTTCAGCCTCCAGAAGATGTTTTGATTAAAATGCATCGCATAGGTTTAAAAAAAATGGGAGATCAGAATATGCATAATCATATGGGATTAGATACATACCCGAATATTATTGCTGTCCAAAAAAAAATACCATTGATTTTGTGGGGAGATCAAGGTTTTACTGAACAAGGGGGTATGCATTCTGTTAATGATTTTGTGGAATACACATCTAAATATAGATTTGAGCATGCTCTACATGGTTACGATTGGTTTGATTTTGCAAATATAAAAGATGAACCTTTGGAAAAAAAAGATTTATTTCCTTTTATTTATCCAGACGAAGAGGAGGTAAAAAAAATAGGTATTAGAGGTATATACTTAAGTAATTATTTTTTTTACGATGGCAATCATAATTATAAAATTTCTAAAGAAAATTACGGCTGGAAAGAAGTTTCTGATCCCTTTGAAAGAACATATAGAAGATTTTCTAATGTTGATGATATGCATGAGAATGGTGTACATGATTACCTTAAATTCATAAAATTTGGTTTTGGTAGAGGTACGGATCATGCAAACTACGATATAAGGCTAAATCTAATTTCACGAGAAGAAGGTGTTAGGTTAGTGCTTAAATATGATCATATAACACCTGAGAAGGATTTAAAAAGTTGGTGCGAATATGTAAACATGTCTAAAGATGAGTTTTATTTCCATGCAGACAAATTTAGAGATCCAAGAGTCTGGTCAAAGAAAAATGGTTACTGGAGCAAAACAGACGTAGATGGGAAGCAGCGAAATTACCACAAAATAAAAAAGCAAAATTTATAACTAGAATCAAATCTGGCCGCCAATTAACTGCATCTCTTTTTTTTTATAATTTACAATAAGAGTATTGAAAAGATTGAGTATGCCTTATTAAATATAAAAAATTGATATAATCTTATTTTTTTATCACGCTTCCCATTTTGATAAATGAACCTCTTTTTACAATGACTCCTTCTTTAATTACGGAATTACTACCTATAAAAGAATCTGTTTCTATTTTTGTATTACCATTAATTGTTACTGCTGTTGATATGTGACAATTGTTTCCAATTATTGAGTCATGCTCAATATGAGATTTTGTATTTATAATACAATTTTTTCCAATTTTTACATTGGGCCCAACATAGGCACCGTGCATAACAATTGTACCTTCTCCAATTGAACTATGTTTGGACACATAAGATAAAGGTGATACAATTTTTACCAAAGCAAAACCCAGATACTTGATTTTTTTGAAAATACTAATTCTTAATTTTGGCGTTTTTATTTGTCCAATTGATATAAATATATATTTAGTAATTTTTCGTAGCTTAATTAAGTCTGACATATCTCCCACGACCTTGTACTTTTTAAATACTATGGTCTTTTTAATATCGATCAGCCCCACTATTTCATATGTTTTTTCTAGCTCCACCACATCAATACATGCCTTAGTGTGCCCTCCCGACCCAATAAGTAATAATTTTTTTTTATTAACCATATTTTAGATTTCTAAATAAGTTATCTACTTGTTCATTAATTTTAACAATATTCCAGGACCGCTTGGCAAATTTACAACCCTTGAATAAATATTGTTTGCACCGCTCAAGTTCATTTTTGGGAATTTTGCATATGGCTTTAAACTTGAAATTAATTTCCAAGCTGGCCTTGCATTAACTCCTTTCATATTCAGCTTTTCTATCAGAGCGTTTTTGAGATTTTTATATTTGCAGTTCAAGACTATAGTTTGTAACCAGTAATTGCTTTTTGATAATTTTTTTTCTGAAAATAGAGTTAACTCGCTCAAATCAGCTAAATTATTTTTATATTGTAAATATAATTTTCTTTTTAATAATAAAAATTTATTTAAATTTTTTACCTGTCCCAAACCAAGTGATGCATTCAAATTGGGCATCCTTAAATTATAACCAATTTCATCGTGAATGAATTCATATTTGTGAATTTTTTTTGCGGTTTGTATTAAATGCTTAGCTTTTTTAGCAAATTTTTTATTATCTGTAAGAATCATGCCTCCAGATCCAGTTGTTATTATCTTGTTGCCATTAAAACTAATGCATCCTGCCAATCCAAATGTTCCAACATGTCGTTTTTTGAATTGTGAACCCAAAGCTTCGGCTGCATCTTCGATTACTAATATTCTATAGTTTTTACATAATTCTACTATCTCATCTATTCGACAAGGATGTCCAAAAATGTGTACTGGTATTATTGCTTTTATTATTCTTCCTGTTTTTTTATTGATAGCCTTTTTACCTCTAACAATTATATTTTTCTTCAAATAATCTCTCATTTTTTCTAAATCTATGCCAAGGTCACCTATATCACTATCAACAAAATGTGGGACAGCTCCAATCTGAACTATTGGGCTAACTGATCCTACAAAAGTTAAGCTTGGAACTAAAACTTCTTGGTTTTTTTCAACACCGGCCACTATCAAGGAAATTTTAATTGCCTCTGTGCAGCTAGTTACGGAAATTGCATATTTTGATTTTGTTATTTTTTTAATTTTATTTTCAAACTCTCCGATCATTTTACCTGCACTTGAAACAAACCCTGAATCTAAACATTTGTTAACATATTTTTTTTCATAAGCACCAAATACTGGTTCGTGTAAATTTTGCCTGCTAAACTCTAATGACCTACATATTTTGTGTGTGATTTTTTTTATTATTTTTTTATCAATTGTATTCATTGAGATATTCCTTATTTCTTTTCCTAAACTATGTTTATTAATTTAAAGATTAATAACCTGCACATCATAATACCCATACTTCCCTGCACTACCAACTCCTATTTTTTTTATCTGATTGAGAGGCAATGTTTGTTCATCAAAAATATAGCGCCACTGTTTTCCTATTTTAATTAAATCAAAATTATCATGAAAGTATCTATTTTTTTTAGATTCTATTGCCAAAAATGGTTGTGACCCAAAAAGTTTACCCTGAATTAAAGTAACTATTAATACGTTTTTTTTAATAGAAATTTTTAGTTTTGGTTTCTTGTGATTATTGTAGCCTAACAGGTTTACTGCTGCATCATGCCCTCCAAGATATTTTATTTTAACGTCTTTAAACTTACTTTTAATTCTAAAAATTTTTTCCTTTAAATTTGTTAATTCTTCAGACATGTCTCTATAATCGTGATTGGCAAAAGCTAATATAGCTTTTCCATTTTTTTTTGCTTCTCTAAAAGCTTCATTGATGTGAGTTTCTTTTAAATTTCTAAACCTAGTACCTAAGTTTAAACAACGAAAAATATATCTATTGCATTCTCCTGGTCTTTGGTAGTCATGGATGCTCGGACGATACCCCCTCCAAGATTTTGGTGCTCTACTCCAATCCCCAAACCTACCAGAGTTTAAATCTGGTTGGTCAGTTTTTTCATTTGTTTTTTGATTAGCATAATCAAAAGGTATCCATTGTTCTAAAAATAAATTAGAATCTGATCTTTCGGAGTGAAAACCAGGTCTATTCACAGTAGGAAACCACTTCTCATCAATTATACGGCGGCACAAAATATAGTTAATATAATTCATGTTATTTGAATAAGATGTTGCGGCATGAAGAGCTCCTTGTTTCAAGGAAAGAGGGTGAAAATGCCAATTGATTTCATCATCTTTATTTATCTTTGTTTTTAGAAGTGTTTTTTTATAAAAATTAAATACTTTTCCATAACCCTTATCTTTTCTTCTCGGGTTTGAATAAAATCCCAAGTGATCTACACAATGCCAAGAATATATCCACCCACCATTAAAATCATCTTTTAATGATGTTCTAAATTTTTTGGATTGGATATTATTCAGCATTTTTTCAATTTTATTCCAACTATTGTTGTATGATAACATATTAGGTGCGAAGCACTTCTGAACTGCTACTTCTTTGCCCTTTAGATTTATTTCTTGGTTTTGTATTAACTGTAAATTTTTTTTTGTCGGACTCAATTTTATGCCAAACGTATTAAATAATCTTTTAAAAGTTTCCTTTAAGCTTTCATGAAGCGGTCCCTCAGTGTCAATGCAGTGAACTATATATAAGTATTTTTTTTTATTAAGATTTTTCATTTTTGAAAAATTCCTTAGTGTTTTTAAATTTATATTTTTTGCTCAATTGATTTGCTGTTTGACTAATATTTGAACTTAAAATTATATTTTGTAATTTTAATTTTTTCTTTATTTCTGTTTTTTTTAAAATCAATAAGAATTCATAACACTGAATATTTTTATTAATTTTTTTTACTCTAAAATATTTAAGATTTCCAATGTCTCCTCTTTTTTTAAAAAGAAGAAGGTTAACTTTTTCAAAACCAATACTATTTGAAAAATTTATTAAATTGTATAGCTTTGTAAATTTGTTAGGAAATTTTTTTTGGTAAGCATTTTTCTCAGCTTGAAATGCAAGCTTATCATTGGCTAAATAATTATCATTCTTTCCAGTAATAATAACTAGTCCGTCTTTTTTTAAAACTTTATAAATACTTTTTAATGATCTTCCTTGATCAACCACATCAAAAACCGCCCAGCAAAATACAATATCAAAGAAAGATTTGGGAAAAGTTATATTTTCAGCACTACTTTTCTTAACTTTTACATATTTTTTTTTTTTTGCTTCATTAATTGCAAATTGATCAATATCAGATCCGTAAATAAAGTTTGAGTAGTTGGAGAGGCACCCAAACATTCTTCCGTTACTACATCCCAAATCTAATATTTTATGATTTTTAATTATTTTTATTTTTTTCAAAAAATAATCAACCTGATTACTTCCTGCAATTATCGTACCATCGATTGATTTTTTAACAGTCGACTTCCAATATTGATGATAGCTTTTGTCGAAAAGAAAATTTTTTCTTACCATGTACTCAGGCCACCATCTACTATAAAATTTTGTCCCGTAATATAACTTGATGCATCTGATGATAAAAATATTAGGGCCCCTACTAATTCATGAGCCTTACCCATTCGGTTCATGGGTACTCTTTTGGAATAGTTTTGTATAAATTTTTTATTCTGTCCACTTTCAATACCACCAGGCGTGATAGTATTTACTTTTATTTTTTTACTTGCATAATATGTTGATAGGTATCTACTTAAGCCGATTACTCCTGCTTTCGACACTGAATATGCTGCTGGTGTATTAATTTTGCTTCCTAAGTAAGAAGATCCTTTGTAAATTCTCTGATCAGGAGCAATCATTCCATAAATAGAAGATACTTGTATGACACTTCCCCCTTTTTTTTGCTTAACCATTTGAGCACAGATTGTCTGGGTCGTCAAAAACATACTTTCTAAATTAGCTGACATAATGTTTTTCCATGTTTTTAAATCATAATTGTCATAATCTTTAAAAAAATTTTTGAGGCTATTTGTTTTGCTCGCGGCATTATTTACAAGAATATTTATTTCACCAAATTCCAATAGTACTTTTTTTACCATCTGATCTACGGATTTTTTAATTGTTAAGTCGCACAAAATAGGCATTGACTTAGTGTCATAAGCCAAATTAATTTTTTCAGATAGTTTCTTTGCTTTTTTGTAATCTATGTCAACAATCGCAATATTTGCACCTTGTGCTGCAAGTCCTTCGCAAAATTTTTCACCTAGCGTACCGCACCCACCTGTAACAACTGCTACTTTATTTCTTAAACAAAACATTTTTTTATAAAAGAAATTTTTTTTCATACTATTGTTTAATCTTTTTTTTAAATAAAAATTCTGCAAATTTAAAATCGTAGATACTGTCTATGTCTATAGATCTTTCAATTGGTATATAAACTGATTTAACTTTTCCAGAAAATAGATTTTTAGTTGAAAAAATATACTTAGCTCTAATTGCATATGCCACTGTTGTTAAGTCATAAACTCTTTGTGCTTCCTGTCTATTTTTTATTAGTTTTTTTGGCTTACATACTAATGAAATATTGCCATTAAATTTTGTTTTAACCATATTGTAATACGGATTTCTGTGGGAATCTGTCATTGTAACAACTGCGTCAACATCCATATTTTTTTCAATTTTATCAATACACTTTTCAATATCAGCTTTATTTCTTAATGGAGAAGTGCAGGGTAAAGAAAGTAATATTTTGGGCATTTCTTTTTTTTCGGACATTAAGTGTCTTAATGCATGTCTATAAGAATCCCACTCATGACTTTTGTCAGTTGCTAAATTTGCTGGTCTTAAAAAGGGTGTTTCTGCACCATACTTATTTGAAATTTTTGCAATTTTAACAGAATCTGTAGAAACAATAATTTTTTTTATTCTAGGTATTTTTTTTGCAAGCTCTATTGACCATGCTATTAGAGGTTTGCCATTAAATAATTTTATATTTTTATTTGGGACTCCCTTGGAACCTCCCCTAGCAAAAATAAATGCCACAATGCTCATTATTATTTATTTGTTTTTAAATGTTTATAAAGTAATTTTTTTACTTTCATTGTTTTTAGCATCTTCTATAATTTTTAACACTTTTATACTGTCGTTAACACACGCTATTGAGCTTTTTTTTCTAGATTTAACGCATTTTAAGAAGTCCCCCCATTGTCTTTTGTAGCTTTCGGCCATTTCATTTTTTTTATGAATAATTGTTTTCCAACTTTTAGATTTTGAAGAATAAAAATCGACTTTGCCTTCAACGCCATTCCATCTCAAAGTTCCTCTTTCACCTATTACAGTACACAATCTTGTTTTGTCATGTCGAACAAAATCAATACTGAGGTTGGAGACTATTATATTTTTATTAAAAATAATTTTTAAAATCAAGTGAGCGCTATCTTCTACATCAATTTTTAAATTACTCTGTTTGCTTATTAAGCTTTTAACTAGACTAACATTGTGAAATATCCAAATTAAATAATCTATTTCATGACTTAGCTCTAAAAGTGCTCCACCACCAGTTTTTTTTTTTGCAGAGACAGAGATCCTGTAGTCTAATTTTTTTCTCCATGTCTCAAGACTTTGGCCAACCTCTGACTTTACAAATAATATTTTTCCTAGAATATTACTATTTATTTTTTTTTTAAAGACTCTTAAAGATTCCAAATATCTTAAATTATAACCTATATTTACTATAAGCCTTTTTTTTTTAACCACATCTAAGAATTTTTTTATTAAATTTAAGTTATTTGAAATTGGTTTCTCAATAAATAAATCACATCCTAATTTTGCCATTTGAATAGCATATTTCAAATGTAAGGAGGAAGGATTGGTTATAACTGCAAGATCGGGTTTGAATTCGGTAATTTCATTTAAAAAAATATAATGCTTTGAATAGTGACTATTTTTTAATTTTACTTCATTTATTTGCAAAATTTTTATTTTAGAATTTGGCAATAATTTATTAATTATATTAAAATGGACTTTTGCTATAGTCCCGAAACCTATGATCAATATTTTTTTTTTCATTTTAAAAGTTATAATTTATTTTTTTTCTTATTAACAAAACTCAAGTCTTGAGGTCTTCCAATATCTTTCCACGATTCATGCAAAGGAAAAATGATAATTTTCTTTCGTTGTTTTTTTAATTTAAGAAAAAGCTCATTCATCTCAAAATTTTTTTTATCAATCATATTTATTGCCTTGGGAGAAATTACATAAATACCTGCATTAATTTTTTCTTTATTTATGGGCTTTTCAATAAAATTTACTACATTTATTCCCTTTGTTTTTATTACTCCGAATTGATTTTGGGTATGCAGTATTTTGACAGCCATTGTAGCTAGTGCTTTGTGCTTAATGTGGTAATTGATAATGCTCTGATAATTCACTGAAGTTAAAAGATCCCCATTTATTACAACTATTGGCAATTTTGGCTTTGGCTTTATGTGAGCTAAACTTCCTGCTGTTCCATATGGTTTTTTTTCACTTATATACTTTATTTCAACTCCCCATTTTTTTCCGTCGTTAAAGTAGTCTTTAATTATACTGCCTAAATAATGAACTGAAATCCAAATTTTTTTGAACCCCTCTTGTTTTGCTCTTAAAATAATGTGTTCCAAAATTGGTTTTTTTTTTACTAACATCATGGGCTTAGGGCTATGCTGAGTATGAGGCAGCATTCTTAATCCTTTTCCTCCTGCCATTATTAGTAAACTATTTTGTATATTTCTTGCTGAATAATCACGATCATGATTCACATACATTCCAATCACTTTATTCTTATAATCCAACAAGGGTACATGATTGATGCTCCTGTCACTCATAATTTTAATCAAATTACGCTCATCCATAATATTTTTGATGGTGTAAGATTTTTTGTTAACTATTGATCTTAAAGAATCGCCTAAATTTAAACCCTTCAATAATCCTCTTCTTATGTCCCCATCTGTTATGGTTCCAAAAAATTTATTTGCATCATCAACTACCAATGTAATTTTTAAAGTATTTTTTTCTAAATTGGCTAAGGCCTGCTTTATATTGGAGTTTGAATTAATGAAAAACTTTATTTGATTTTTTTTTATAAATTTCATTTATTTATTTAGATCAAAAAATATTTTTTTTTCAATGTCTTTTAGTAAAGTTTTTTCTAACACTTTAATAATTTTTTTAGAAGCTCCTTTTTTACCATAAGGGTTTGTTATTTTATTGAGTTTTTTAGAATAAATTTTATTTATGCTTTTTTTGATGTCCTCACTATTTGCCTTTACATCTATTATGCCGATTGATCGCAATCTACCCTCCTGTCTATTTCCTATATTTATTGTATATTTTTTGAAACTTGGAGCCTCAGTAATCCCGCTAGAAGAGTTTCCCACAACTGCATCAATATTTTCTAATAAAGAAAAATACATTTTTTGTCCCAAACTATCAAATAACCAACAATTTTTTCTGGTTGATATAAATCTCAAAATTTTAGAATGTATATATTTATTTCCAGCATCTGAATTTGACTGAGTAAAAAAAATATTTATATCTGGAAAAAACTTTAAAGCACTCAACAACTCGTCTATTTCTAAATTTTCGTTATGTTTTCGTAATGTGGTCGGGTGCAATGTAACTAACAAATTTTTTTTTCCAAAAGAAATATTTAGTTTATTCTGAATTTCTTTTTTGTTGTAGGTTTTAACCTTGCTAATTGAATCAACTCCCAATCCACCAACCAAATGAACATTTTTTGGATTCTCTCCTAGCTGGATTACTCTTTTTTTATATTCATTGGCTGCAACAAAATGAATTGAAGACATTTTGGTTATTGAGTGCCTTATTGATTCGTCATAGGATCCAAATGTTGTTTCTCCTCCATGTATGTGCGCAATGGGCACTCGAGCTATCATAGATGCTATTGCTGCAGAAAGAATCTCATACCTATCCCCTAGCAACAACAGTAAATCTGGCTTTAAAAAATGGATAACATCAGAAAAGCCTTCAACACCAGAAGCAAATGATTTTGTTATTCCTAGAGGACTATCTGATTTTAAAATCATTTTCACCTTGGCATCAATTTTAAAATTATCTTTTTTAATTTCCAAAACTGTAAATCCATATTTTTTTGACAAATGCATTCCAGTTACAGCTAACTGCAATTTTAATTTACTAGAACTTTTTATTTCTACTATTACATTTTTAAGCAAGCCATAATCAGCTCTTCCTCCTGTTACTACGCAAATTTTTTTAATCATAAAATTTTACTTTGGGCCAGTTAATCTATCTTTATTTTAATTAAACTAAAAAATATTATAGAACTATGAAGATAATATTTTATTTTATTATAAATATTAAATAATAAACTTTTTAAAATTATATTTTTTTAAATTATTCTCTTCTGAAAACCACTCTATAGTTTTTTTCAAACCTTTCTCAAAACCTTTCAGCTTACCGTATCGTGGTTTCCACCCTAGGATATTTAAAGCTTTTTTATTGCAGGCTAAAAGTCTTAGAACCTCAGATTTTTCGGGCCTTGCTCTTATCTTGTCATAAGCAAATTCAACTTCAATTCCAATTAATTTTGCAATTAAATTTGCAGTATCTTTAATATTAATGTCAAAATTACTTCCTAGGTTAATTGTTTCTCCTATTGCCTTGGGTTTTTTTAATGTCGCAATAAAAGCTGCCGTGATATCGTCAACATAAGTAAAGTCTCTTCTTGGCATTAGGGAACCTAGTTTAATTTTTTTTTTTTTGTTTAAAATTTGAGTTATTATAGTTGGAATAACTGCCCTCGAGGATTGTCTTGGGCCATAAGTATTGAATGGCCTCAAGGTGGCGACCGGTAAGCCGAATGAGGTGTAAAAAGAATAGGCCAATTGATCTGCTGCTATTTTTGTTGCCGAATAAGGTGACTGTCCTACAATTGGATGATCCTCAGTAATGGGAACTTTTTGTGCCGTTCCATAAACTTCACTTGTGGAAGTATGAATAAATTTTTGAACATTAAAGTCTCTAGCTGCCAACAATAGGTTTAATGCACCGCTTATATTAGTTTGGACATAACTCTCTGGGGAATGGTAAGAATAAGGAATCCCAATGAGCGAAGCTAAATGCATAACTGCATCGCAATTCTTTACAGACTTTCTAACAAAGCTGGCGTCTCGAATATCGCCTAGGCATATTTCGAAATGGCCTTTGGTTTCTGAATTAAAACTCTCAAGCCATCCTGATGAATTAAAAGAATTATACAGAACAAAAGCTTTTACGGCATGTCCTTGCTTCACTAAAGCTTCACAAAGATGAGATCCTATGAAACCTTCTGATCCTGTAAGTAATATCTTCATTTTTGAAAATTCTTAAATTGGCAAAAGTAATATTCTTTTAATTTTAGATAAAATTCAAAATTAAACAATAAAAAAATTTAGGAAAGAAATTTTTAATAAAATTATATAATTCATAACAAATTGTTGTTCATTTTCAATTTTTTTGCTCTAATTATTATTTAAAGTCATTTGTATCATATCTTGGTAATTCATAATCAGAAATGCTAGATCCCGAAAATATTGAGCCAGGGTTAATTGTAAAACCATATTCAATATTATATTTTTTTAATAGTTGAATAGTTTTGTGATCGTAATTGCCATATGGATAGCATAAGGTTTTAATTTTTTCATGCAAACCCAAGGCTTCGAAATTTTTTAAAGAATCTTGAATTTCTTTTTCAGCTTTGACTAGATTCAATTTGTCAAACTTCAAATGTAAATGACCATGAGAACCAAAATGCATGCCACCTTTTAGCATTTCTAACAAATTGTTCTTATTAATATAAAAGTTTTCAATTTCCGAAAGTTTTGATTTCAATATGGTTATGCCAAATAATTTTTTCAACAATTGTATTCTAAATTTTTCTGGAATTGAGTGTTGCAATAAATATTTAACCATTAATGTTTTTTTATCATCAAATCTATGTGTAGAATTTTTAACGTCCAAAAGTACATTTTTTATTAATATATCCGTATCAATGTCTGAAATCTTCTTTAGCTCGGCCATAATTATTTTTAATAATTGGTCCCTATCTTGAAATTTATCCAAAATAATATGAACTTTATTTACTTCAAGAAAATGATTTTTCTTAAAAATAGAAGTGGGTGAAAAAAAACAAGCTTTAATTTTTTTTTTAGACAAAAGAGGAAATGCGTATTTATAATGATCAATATAACCATCGTCAAAGGTTAATAAAATAGATGGTTTTTTGGGAAACTTTTTGCTCTTGAGGATACTTCTGAAATCATCAAAAGATAAAATATTAAATTTTTTTTCAAAAAAATTAATCTGCTTCTGAAAATCAGAATATTCCAAAAACTTAAGATTTTTAAAACTAGTTGATTTGAGTTCTTTTATATAATGATACATGACAATTGAAATGGAGTTATTTGCTAATTGCATTTGGCAGTAACCATGAATGTTGAGGAGGAAGGTATTAGGGATAGGCTTTTATATTCGTTATTGATAGCATTTGAAATAATAGATACTTTTTTTTTATTTTTATTAAAAATATTTGGAGGAACGGGATGATAGTTTATTGGGCTTATATCAAGTGTTTTGAAATTATGTAACTTCAATAATGATATCAATTGTAAAGGAGTATATTGATTTCGTATACTCACTTTAATTGATGATGTGACAGGTTGTTTTCGAGATGAAATTGGTAGCCCTGTTTTTATTTTTATAAATTCTTTTAATTTTAGATTATTTAATTGAATACTTTCTTGTACAAGATGTCTTATCTCCCCTTTGTTTAGTTCTTTTTTTGTAAAGTCATTTAGAGAAAATAAATTATAAAGTCTATTTCTGGAGCCAAAAATCAAGTGGCCACCTTTTTTTAATTTTTTTCGGACAATTTTAAAAAAGAAAATTAAGTCCTTGATAGATATGTATTCAATAAATCCATTCGCAGAAATTACATCAAATTTTTCATTACCGCCAAAGTCAAAAATTGAAGAGCAATAAAAAAAAGTATTTTTTTTTTTAAAATTGATATTTGCAATATTTATCATTTCTTTGGAAAAATCTAAGCCTACACTTTTTTTTGTAAATCTGGAGGATTGGCCAACCAAATTTCCTGGCCCACAACCGACATCAAGAAATGAGGATTTTTTGTGCTTTTTTAAAAATTGGATTACATATTCATTTCTTTGCTGAATAGTATTGAAAGTTTTTTTATCTTTATTTGAAGATTCACCAAACCACAAATCTGCATTATTGCTAAAATGCTTTAAAGTTTGTTTTTGCTGGCCTTTTATCATACCTAAGTTAATAAGTTTTTAAATTCATGTATATAGAAACTTTTTTTTACAAAAATATTAATTAATAACTATTATATCTATATAAACATCGAAATTTGCAAGTTTAGCGCTATCAATTAATTTTTTTGTAATGTCGATATCTCCATTATGTTTTATTCCAATCTCTGCAATTAAATAAGGTTTTTTAATCATATGTATTAATATTACATATTTCGAGCTGAAAAAGTAGTTATAAGTACTAAGCAATGAGTTTAAGCTTTTGTATTAATATCTATTATTTTTGTTTTTTGTCATGAAAAGGTTTGCTTGTTTTAAATCATCTAAAGTATCAATGTCTAAAGAGTTTTCCTTTTCCATTAAATAAATATCTATTTTACCTCCAAGCCTATTGCTATGTAGAAGTAAAATTTTAGGCTTAGTTATAAAAATCGATCCATTTTCTCTATAAAAATTTGTATCCTGGTGTCGTGGTCTTTTTTTTAAACTATAATTTAAAGGCTTGTAACTGTTTAGATTCTTACCCCATAAAAAAAAAGAATCTTTACAAACACTTAGAAGAGAGTCTTTTTTATTTTGATGAATTTTTTTTATTGCCTCATCAATATGCTTTGGTGTTCTAAGTGGGCACGTTGGTTGCAGCGTAATTATATAATCAAATTTTTCATTAATGGTATTGTATGCATGCTTTAAAGCCATATCAGCATGAACAACATCTCCAGACATACTTTTTGGTCTCAAAATAGCATTAGCAGAATATTTTTTGGAAACACTTAGTATTTTAGAGCTATCACTAGTAACTGTAACATTGGTTATGTATTTTGATTTTCTTGCAGCATCTATAGTCCAAAAAATTAAGGGCTTTCCATTCACAATCCTAAGATTTTTGTTTTTTATTCTTTTTGAATTTCCTCTAGCTGGTATTAAGGCTAGAATTTTTAAAGATTTTAATTTTTTCATAATTACTTTTATTTATTATTTTAATTGATGTGTGAATATATCTAATTTAATTTAGATATATTCAATCTTTTATTTTCAGGTTTAGTCAAGTTCATATCTCTCTTTATAATTATCTTTTAGTGCTTCGTCCTGATCTTCTTTTGTGAGAAAATAATTTCCAATCGCTAAAACATCTAACTCAGTTCCCATAAAACACCTAAATGCGTCTGTCGGTGTACATACAATTGGCTCACCACGGACATTGAATGAAGTATTAACCAAAATAGGACATCCAGTTTTTTCTTTAAACTTAGAAATTACAGCA
>Ga0115004_10000629_pt1 | contig 27156 bp, 28 predicted proteins | sample ArcticOcean_MG_C_10_FD_88737 | JGI IMG/M metagenome (GOLD analysis project Ga0115004, IMG submission 88737) | Marine microbial communities from western Arctic Ocean - ArcticOcean_MG_CB11_90 | ecosystem: Environmental > Aquatic > Marine > Oceanic | place: Arctic Ocean: Canada Basin | collected... | reverse complement strand
TATAAATCATTAAACTTTAGTGAGTTTAAAAAAGAAAAAGTATTAACTAAACTTACTTCTAAAAGTTCTATTAAAAATTTGATTAAATATCTTGAAAAAATGTTAGATAACAAGAAGTTCTTCAAGCCACCTGAGAAGAAAAAGTCCATGATTTTAAACATTAATAATATTTTTGGTAGATTAGAACTAAGTGACAAAGAATTAAGGATTTTGTTTAGTATTTTTAGCTCATTAAGCAGGAAACAATAGCTATAGTCTAATTGACAAAGGTACTACAAAGTCTATAAAACACTCTCTTACAAAATGACAAAAAGAATTAATGCTAAACATAAAGTAGATCGTAGACTAAAGGTTAATCTATGGGGCAGACCTAAAAGTCCATTTAATACTAGAGCCTATCCACCAGGGCAACACGGTCAAAACAAAAGAGGCAAACCAACCGATTATGGTATTCAACTTTTTGCAAAACAAAAATTAAAATCTTACTATGGAAATATTAACGAAAGACAATTCAGAAATATTTACAGAAAAGCACTCACAAAAAGAGGTGACACCACAGAAAACTTAATTGGATTATTAGAAAGTAGATTAGATACTGTTATCTACAGAGGTAAGTTTACCCCTACAGTATTTGCTGCAAGACAACTTATTAATCACGGACACATCAGGGTTAATAAAAAGAAAGTAAACATTTCAAGCTATCTCGTTAAGGAAACAGACGTTATTGAGGTCAGAGAAAAGTCAAAAACTCTAACGATAATCGATGGATCGTTAGCAAGTAAAGAAAGAGATGTACCGGAATATATTTCGCTAGACGATAAAAATAAAACAGTACAACTTATCCGTATTCCAAAGTTTGCGGAAGTACCATACCCAGTTATAATGGAACCTAATCTAGTTATCGAATATTATTCTAGATAATTTAACCTTTTGTTAAAAAGAACCTCAATAAATTCTGTAAATAAATTATTAAAAGCAAATCCAGACTGGAATGTTTTAGATATTGGATGTGGATATACTGCGAATAAACATGCTACCATTGTAGCTGACGCAAAAGACTTATCTAATTTTTATAAAGACAAAAAATTTATAAAAATAACAGAAAAAAAACTTCCATTTAAAGATAACGAATTTAATTTTGTTGTGACGAGTCATGTTATTGAGCACATTAAAGACTTTCAATTTTTTATCAAAGAAATCGAAAGAATTTCAAAACAAGGTTACATAGAATTACCAACTAGATTAGGTGATAATTTAGTTTTTGAAAATTTAAAAGATCACATCTGGTGGTTTAAGTATGATGATGAATCTAATTTATTAATAGCATCAGATAAAAACCAAGTCTTAGAACCTTTTGTGACAGTATCAACTGCAAAAAAACTGGAATCTTTATTTAGAGAGAGTCTCGTCTTGGAGTTATTATGGAAAAATAAAATTGACTACAAATTTGATAACAATCAAGAAGAAAAACCTAAACCTACAATTAGTTTTACACACATAATTAAAAAGTATTTCAGCAAAAGAATTAGAAGATTTTTTAGCAGGCTTAGTTTTAAATAAGACTTTTAGCTTCTAGTAATTTTTTAAGCTCACCTTTTTCAAACATCTCCTTTATAATGTCACATCCTCCTACAAACTCTCCTTTTATGTAGAGTTGAGGAATAGTAGGCCAATCACTATAAACTTTAATTTCATTTCTTATCTGTTCATTTTCTAAAACATTTATGCCTTTAAATTTTACATTTAAATGTTTCAGAATATTTGAAACCGCCATAGAGAAACCACACTCAGGCGCTTCCGGCACACCTTTCATGAAGAGACAAATCTCATTTTCACTTATTATATTTTTTATTTCTGATCTTATGTCCATATTTATTTTCCTTCAGTTGTGATTGATAGTGCATGGAGTTCGTTGCCCATTTTTCCTTGTAAAGATTTATATACTAATTTGTGCTGTTCAATTTTTGAAATTCCATTAAAAATTTTTGAACTTATTTTTGCTGAGTAGTGATTACTATCACCAACTAAATCTTTAATTTCTATAGTAGCATCTGGTATTGAGCTAGTTATCATTTTTTTAATTTCTTCAATTGAAAGAGCCATTAGTAATTTTTATACCACGAGTTGTTGATTTTATATAGGTCATTAATCTTAATTTTTAACTCACCGGTAACTTCAAAGTAATCTTTTTGGACCTCGCCAACTATTTCATTAAATATATTATTTTCATTAAGAATATTATTAACCTTACTTAAATCATCTGGTCTTACTTCTACCAGGTATCTTCCTTGATCTTCACTAAAATAGTACCCCATTTGATCGGATAGATTTTTTGGCTTACTTATTTTTACACCAAAACCAGATCTAAAAGTCATTTCTGCGAGAGCAAGAAGTAAGCCACCAGAAGAAATATCATGCACGGCGCACGTTAATTTATCATTTATTAATTTTAAAACTGCTAAACCATTATTTTTTTCATTAGAAAGGTTAATTTCTGGAGGTGGACCATCTGTGATTGAGTAGATTTCTTGAAAAAAAAAGCTTTGAGATAGTTGTCCAAAATTTTTACCAATTTGTAAAATAATATTTCCATGTTTTTTAAAATATTGATTAATTTTATTATTAATATTAGTAATAAGTCCAACACCACCAATAACTGGAGTAGGGTGAATATTTTTTTTATTAGTACCATTGTAGAAAGAAACATTGCCTGATACAACTGGGTAGTCTAAAAATTCACAAGCTTCTTTTATTCCAAGTATACATTCTGCAAACTCACCCATTACTTTAGAATTTTCAGGATTTCCAAAGTTTAAACAATTTGTTATAGCAATAGGTTTTGCTCCTACGGAAATTAAGTTTCTCCAATTTTCGCAAACAATTTGTTTTCCTCCTGTAAATGGATGTGCTTTACAATAGTTAGCGGAAGAATCCACTGTCAATGCAATAGCCTTTTCTTTTTTGTGAATTCTTATTATTGCTGCGTCTGAACCGGATTTTTGAATAGTATCATTCATTACCATTTGGTCAAATTGATCTGTTACCCAATTTTTATTTGATTGATTTGCTGAAGATAGTATTTTTAAGAGAGCGTCCTCTAGCCTGATTTTTTTTAGTTCTTTAACATTAGTTACTTTTATTGGTAATTTTGTTTTTGTCCACTTTCTTTCATAAATAGGTGCTTTAGTAGCTAATGCATCAATTGGAATTTCACCAACAGTTTCACTGTCAAATTTTAATGTAAGGTTATTTGTATCGGTTGTTTTACCTATAACAACAAAATCTAAGTCCCATTTTTCAAATATTTTTTTTGCTTCTTTCTCTTTATTTTCTTCTAATATGATTAACATTCTCTCTTGGCTTTCTGACAGCATCATTTCGTAAGGTGTCATTTTTTCTTCACGGCAAGGAACCTTATCTAAATAAAGCTCCATACCTAACTCACCTTTCGATGCCATCTCAACGCTTGAAGATGTCAAGCCTGCTGCCCCCATATCTTGTATCGATATAATTGAATTATCTTTCATTAGCTCTAGACAAGCTTCCATTAATAATTTTTCAGTAAACGGATCTCCCACTTGAACTGTCGGTTTTTTATCTTCAGAATCGTTATCAAATTCTGCAGAAGCCATTGACGCGCCATGTATGCCATCCCTGCCAGTTTTAGAGCCAACATAGACTACTGATTTATTAAGGCCTTTAGCTTTCGAGTAGAAGATTTTATCTTTTTTTGCGTGACCCACAGCCATTGCGTTAACTAAAATATTTTCATTGTATGTACTGTTAAATTTAGTTTCTCCAGCTACTGTTGGAATCCCAATACAATTTCCATAACCCCCAATACCTGAAATAACTCCATTAAGAAGAGTTTTTGTTTTAGGATGCTCAGGTGAACCAAAATGTATAGAATTTAAAAGAGCAATTGGTCTTGCGCCCATGGTAAATACATCTCTTAATATTCCACCAACACCTGTAGCAGCACCTTGATATGGTTCAATATAAGAAGGATGATTATGACTTTCTATTTTAAAAACAATCACATCATCATCTCCAATATCAATAACACCAGCATTTTCACCAGGGCCTTGAATAACTCTCTTTCCTTTCGTAGGAAGATTTTTTAAATGAATCCTTGAAGATTTGTAAGAACAATGTTCATTCCACATTGCAGAAAAGATACCTAGTTCTAATAAATTTGGCTCTCTCCCAAGTAATTCTTTTATTTTGGAATACTCCTCTGGTTTTAAACCATGTTTTTCGACAACAGTGTTTGTAATTTTCATTATAATTAATTAAGTAAACTGGTAAATAAATTAACACCATCATCTTTAGATATATTCTGATCCAGCACTCTTTCAGGGTGGGGCATCATACCTAAAATATTTTTTTTATCATTAAAGATACCCGCTATATTATTTATTGATCCGTTAGGATTATTTTTATCATCTCCATTTCCATTCTCATCACAATATTTAAAAGCAATTAATCTTTTATCTTCTAATTCTTTTAAATGCTCTTTATCTGTAAAGTAATTTCCTTCATTGTGTGCAATATTCATTTTTAAAATTTGATCTTTTTGATACTTATTACAGAATTTATTATTTACGTTAAGAACCTTTATATAAGTGTCTTTACCAAGAAACTTTAAATTTTTATTTCTAAGCAGCACTCCTTTTAACAAGCCTGTTTCAGTTAAGATTTGAAAACCATTACAAATTCCTAAAATTAAACAACCATCGTTTGCAGCTTTAATTACTTCATTCAAAATATTAGATTTTCCAGCTATTGCTCCTGATCTGAGATAGTCTCCGTAAGAAAAACCACCTGGGAGTACGATTAAATCAGATTTTGGCAAGCTTGTATCCTTGTGCCACACCATTTTGTTTTTAAATTGTAATTTTTCTAATGCGACAGCTACATCACGATCACAATTTGAACCTGGAAATACAATTACAGATGAATTCATTTATTAAATTTTAGAAATTTTAAAATCTTCAATAATTAAATTTACTAAGAGTTTATTACACATTTCTTCAATTTTGTTTTGTGCTTTATTTTCATCGTTTTCATTAATTTCAATTTCAAAAAATTTACCTTGTCTCAAATTTTTTAGCGTATCCATCCCCATGTTCTGTAAGGTTTGTTGCACAACCTTACCTTGTGGATCAAGAACATCTTTTTTCAAGGTTACTTTTACTGAAAATTTCAATTTATTTCTTTTTAAATTTAATTGATGCTGTTTTACCAAAATTAACTTCACTAATATTAGTTTCCTCGGGCATAATACCCAATCTTCTAGCAACCTCTTGATACGCCTCTATAACATTGCCTAAATCTTTTCTGAATCTGTCTTTATCTAATTTCATTTCAGTCTTTATATCCCACAATCTACAAGTATCAGGGCTAATTTCATCAGCTAATACTATTTCATTAAGTTCATTATTTTGGTTCCAGACTCTTCCATATTCAATTTTAAAATCTACTAATTTTATTCCAACACCTCGAAATATTCCTTGTAGGAAATCATTAATTCTTAGTGTCATTTTATCAATAGTTTTGATTTCTTTTTCTGTTGCCCACTCAAATGTATAAATATGTTCTTTAGTAATAATTGGGTCACCTAGTTCATCATTTTTTAAATAATACTCAAGCAATGGTTTTTCCAATACAGTTCCTTCAGAGACCCCCAATCTTTTACTTAACGAACCAGAAGCAATATTTCTAACAATAAATTCAATTGGTAAAATTTCAGCTTTCTTTATTAATTGCTCTCTCATATTTAATCTTTTTATAAGGTGTGTTTTAATTCCACATTGACTTAATAAATTTAAAAGATGTTCAGATATTCGATTGTTTAAGACTCCTTTACCTTCAATATTTGCTTTCTTTAAAGCATTAAAAGCAGTGGCATCGTCTTTAAAATGTTGAATAACTAAATCTTTTTCACTTGTGGCGTATATAATTTTAGCCTTACCTTCGTATAATTTTTTACCTTTATTCATAGGAATTTATTTTTTTAAACTTCGTTTGAAAATTATATTAATTCTTTTTGTATGGTAACTAAAATCAAAAAGTTTTTTCATTTTATTAACAGAAATTTTTTTATTAATTTTAGAATCATCCATTAAGTTTTCATAAAATGAAGAACCATAGTTCCAAGAATGCATAGCATGTTTTTGGACTAAGCTGTACGCTTGTTCTCTTGTAAAGCCCACTGCTGTTAATTCTATTAAGACTCTTTGAGAAGAAAAAAGACCATTTGTTAAGTTTAAGTTTTTTATCATATTTTTGGGATAAACATTTAAATTTTTAATCACTCCATTTAATCTTGCCAATGCAAAATCTAATGTAATAGTAGCATCTGGACCTATATTTCTTTCAACGGCTGAATGTGAAATATCTCTTTCATGCCATAGTGCAACATTTTCTAAAGCAGGGATCACACAAGATCTAACCATTCTTGAAAGACCTGTTAAATTTTCACTTAATATAGGGTTTTTTTTGTGTGGCATAGCAGACGAACCTTTTTGTTTTTTTCCAAAAAATTCCTCAACTTCTAAAACCTCAGTTCTTTGCAAGTGTCGAATTTCTGTGGCAAATCTTTCAATTGAACTAGCTATAATTCCCAGCGTTGAAAAAAATTGTGCATGTCTATCTCTTGGAATTATTTGTGTTGAAATAGGTTCAACTTTTAACTTTAGTTTTTTTGCCACATAATTTTCAACTTTTGGATCTATATTTGCAAAAGTTCCAACCGCACCTGATATTGCGCATGTCGAAATTTCAGCGATAGAATCTTGGAGTCTTTTTTGATTTCTTAAAAACTCTTGATAGAAAGTTAACATTTTTAAACCAAAAGTTATTGGTTCTGCATGTATTCCATGACTTCTTCCAATGCATAAAGTTTTTTTGTGTTTTATCGCTTGTTTCTTAATCGAAACTAGTAAAATCTTAATATCATTTAGAAGTATTTCTCCTGATTGTTTTAGCTGAAGATTGAAGCAAGTATCAAGCACATCTGATGACGTCATTCCTTTATGAAGAAATCTAGCTTCTGGGCCAACTTTTTCAGTTATTGATGTTAAAAAAGCTATAACATCATGTTTTACAGATTCTTCTATTCTTAATATTCTTGAAACATTAATTTTTGATTTTGCCTTAACTTTTTTAACCACCCCTTTTGGAATAATTTTAAATTTTTCCATTGCCTCAGCTGCAGCAAGCTCAATATCCAACCAAATTTTATATTTATTTTTGTCTTCCCAAATATTTTTAAGTTCTTTCCTGGAATATCTGTCAATCATATAGAGTATGGTGGTTGATCTAATCCTTTTTTTGATAATGTAAAAATTTCATATCCTGTTTCTGTTATACCTATAGTATGCTCAAATTGTGCAGATAATTTTTTATCTTTAGTTACTGCTGTCCATCCGTCATTTAACATTTTTGCTTGATAATTGCCTTCGTTAATCATTGGTTCTATTGTGAATATCATGCCAGGTTTAAGTTTGGGTCCTGTTCCTTTTTTCCCGTAATGTAAAATATTTGGTTCTTTGTGAAAAACTTTTCCTATACCGTGACCACAGAAATCTCTAACCACAGAAAATCCCTCTTTTTCTACATAAGTTTGTATCGTAAAGCCAATATCACCTAATGTAATTTCTTTACTAAGAAGTTTAATAGCTTTCATCATTGAATTATATGTAATCTCAATTAATTTTTTTGCTTTAATAGAAATATTTCCTACATAAAACATTCTACTAGTGTCACCATGCCAACCATCTTTATATGCAGTAACATCAACGTTAATTATATCACCCTCAACTAAAATCTTATTTCCTGGTATGCCGTGACATATAACGTGGTTTGAAGAAGTACAGCAAGATTTAGGGAAACCTCTGTAGAATAATGGCGCAGAATAACCACCATTATCATTTATATATTCATAACATATTTTATCTATCTGATTTGTAGTAATTCCTGGTTTAATTACTTTTGCAACTTCGTCTAAGGCTCCAGCAGCAATTGTGCCAGCAATCCTAGTTCTGCTAAACGATTCTTGAATATCTTCACTCATTAATTTGAAATTTAATTTTTTTGTTTAGTACTATTCCTTTTGATGAAAATTTACAATCATAGCAAAGTATTTTTACCTTATTTTTAATAGCTTTTATTAAAGTTCTTGCATATTCGGGGTCAATATCTTTTGCAATCTCAAATTTGTCACAATCATTTCTTTGAATCACAAATAATAGATATGCTTTAAAACCTTTTTTTTGGGCATTTATTAATTCGTTTAAATGCTTTGTTCCTCTAGCTGTAACCGAGTCAGGAAACTCGGCAGTTTTATCTCTTCTTTTTAAAGTCACATTTTTGACCTCTAAAAAAGATTTTATCTTTCCATCTTCTAAAAAAAAATCAAATCTTGTATTGCTTCCAAACACTTGTTCGCTCTTAATTTTAACTCTTTTGCTAAATGGTTTAATTAAGTTTTTTTCTAACGCATCCTTTACAATTTTATTTGTTAGATGTGTATTTACACCTACAAGTGAGCCTCTATCATCTAGAATTTGTAGAGTGTATTTTAACTTCCTTTTCTTATTGATGGACTCAGTAATCCACGCTTTACTATTTTTATTTAGAAGACCCATCATTGAGCCAGAATTCGCACAGTGGACAGTAACAGTTTTATTTTTTAATTTAATATCTGTAAAAAAACGTTTATATCTTTTTACAAAAAGGCCTGATATTAATTTATTTTCAAAATTCATAATTTTATGCCAATAACAAAAAAAACAAAAAAAATTAACGCTGCAATTCTTATAATTGGAAATGAAATATTATCAGGAAGAACGCAAGATTTAAACGTTTCATTTATTTCAAATTGGCTCAACCTTAATTGTGGAATATCTATTTCAGAGGTTAGAATTATTCCTGATATAGAAAAAAAAATTATTTTTAATGTTTTAGATTTAAGTAAAAAGTTTAATTATGTATTTACAACTGGTGGTATAGGCCCAACTCACGATGATATAACCGCACTATCAATCTCAAAAGCTTTTAAAGCTAAATATGAATTTAATAAAGAAGCTTTTTTAATACTTCAAAATTATTATGAAAAGAACAATTTTAATGAAGCCAGAAAAAAAATGGCAAAAATGCCCAGTGGATCTAAACTAATACTTAACCCATCAAGTGCAGCTCCAGGTTTTAAGATTAAAAATGTACTATGTCTACCAGGTGTTCCTTCAATACTTAAATCAATGATGCCAAATTTAAAAAAATATTTAGTAAAAGGACTTTTTACCAACAGTAAAACAATGAGCTTCGTTACAGTTGAGAGTCATATTGCTAAAGATCTTGATAAATTACAGAAAAAATACAAACCAAAAATTGAGATAGGTAGTTATCCCTTTTTTAGACTGGGTAGAGTGGGTGTTTCAGTTGTACTCAGATCAATAGATAAAAAAATAATTAAAAAATGTGAACTAGAATTCTTAAAAATAATTAAAAAAAAAAAAATTATTATATACTCTTCCTAAAATGAAAATTTTTGATTGTTTTATGTATTATGACGAAGATCTAATTCTTGATCTTCGTTTAAATATCTTGAATAATTATGTAGACGAGTTTGTTATTGTTGAAAGTTCTTACACGCACAGTGGAATATCAAGGCAACTTCTTTTTGATATTAATAAATTTTCAAAATTCAAGAATAAGATCAATTATATAGTTTTAAACAAACCACCTCTAGGCATACAGCAGATTGAAGAAAAAGATTCTGAACACAAAAAAAATCAAAAATATATTACGAATGCAGTTAAAAGAGAAAATTTACAGAGAAACACAATATTTGAAGGTCTTGATAGCGCTATGCCAGATGATCTGATAATTATCTCTGATGTTGATGAAATTCCAAATTTAGAGTCAAATAATCTTAAAGAAATTAAAAGTAAATTATTGTATTTAAACAGAAATTTTTTTATTATAAGTTGAATCTCAAGCTAAGTAATTATGATTGGCCAGGTTCTAAAGCGTGCAAAAAAAAAAATTTAATTTCACCTCAATGGCTAAGAAACATTAAGTCTACCAAATATTCTTTTTGGAGATTTGATACGCTTTTTTCAAAAAATAAATATCAAAACATCAAAATATTAAACAATGGTGGGTGGCATTTCTCTAACGTCAAAACTCCTGCTGATATTGAAAAAAAAATGCAGACTTATCTTCATCACAGGGAATTTGAATACAACCCATTAAATAAAAAAGAAATTAGTGAAATTATTAAAGCAAAAAAACCAATATATAATTTAAAAACTGATATGAAAAATAATAAGTTTAACTTGAAGGACAAACTAATTGTAGCCGATGTTGATGAGTTGCCCTATTATATCCAAATAAATATTGATAAATACAAAGAGTGGATAAATTAATCTTATGAATGACAATGCCATAATAACCTTAGCCGACTCTAATTATTTTCCAATGTTAGAAGAATTGATAGACTCAATCAAAAAGAACACTCAAAGTAAGGATGTTTCAATTTGTATTCTTGATGCAGGCTTAACAAATGAACAGCTAAGCATTATTGAAAAAAAAGTTTATAAAATTAAAAAAGCAAACTGGGATATTGATGTTCCAAAATATAAAACAATCGGCAAAGAATGGTTAAAGAGTCAAGTTTCAAGAGCTTTTCTGCCCAGTTATTTTCCAGAATTTAAGAAATATTTATGGATAGATTGCGATGCGTGGGTTCAAGACTGGAAATGTTTAGAGCTATACTTTGCTGCTTGTAGTAATGGAAAACTTGGTATTACACAAACTATGGGTCCTGGATACCGAATAATGACAAATGTAAAATGGCTGTTTGGAAAAATTGCATTAATTAAATCTCAAAATTATAAACACGCAAAAAGTTCAGGTATCAATGAGATAGATGCTCGAAAAATTGCATTCGCACCTCACTTAAATATTGGAGTTTTTTCATTAGAAAAAAATTCACCTTGCTGGACATTATGGCAAGAAAATTTAAAAAAAACTTTATCTAAAGGTAAAATATTTGGCTCTGAGGGTCTGGCAATTAATCTTGCTGTGTATGTTGACAATGCTTCTGTCGAGTTTCTTCCATTATATTGCAACTGGATTGCTAGCAATCTATTGCCCAAGTATGATACTGAAAAAGAATTATTCGTTGAACCTAATTTACCTAATTATAAAATCGGTATTATGCATTTAGCGGCAGGAATTTGGATTGACGGCAAAGATATGAGGGTAAATAAAGATTTAAATATTGATATAGAAACAATTAAAGGTGATAGAGTAGTCAAATCCCTAAGATTTAAAAGTTAATCAAAAATTATAAAGTACTCATTGAAAAAAGGAAAATCTCCATCTCAGGTTTCATCAGAAGGAATTTTAAATTTTGCAAAATCTATTAGTTTCAATGCAGAAAATTACATGCCTAAGGAAGGGGCTTCTTTTTCTTTATTTAGAATTGAAATACTAGCAGGCTTGACAGTTGCGTTGGCTTTAGTGCCCGAAGCTATTGCATTTGCATTTGTTGCCGGTGTTGCTCCTTTGTCAGGTCTTTATGCTGCTTTTATAGTAGGTATAATCACAGCCGTAGCAGGTGGAAGACCTGGTATGATTTCTGGTGCAACAGGCGCATTGGCAGTTGTAATGGTTGCTTTAGTATCAGATCACGGCGCACAATATTTATTTGCTACTGTAGTTTTAATGGGAATTATTCAATTGATTGCAGGAATTTTTAAACTAGGAAAATTCATTAGAATGGTTCCACAGCCAGTGATGTTAGGATTTGTAAATGGATTAGCAATAGTAATTGGAATTTCTCAGATCAGTCAGTTTAAAACAATTAATTCCTTAGGTGAGTCAGTCTGGATATCAGGAAATGTATTAATTTCCTCTATTGGATTTGTTATATTAACCATGTCTGTTATTTGGCTGTTACCTAAAGTAACAAAAATGTTACCAGCAACATTAGTTGCAATTTTACTAACTACTATTTTAGTTTTAGCCTTTAAGATTGATATCCCCAGTGTTGGAGATCTTGCAAGCGTAAAAGGGGGTCTGCCTATATTTTTAATTCCTGATGTTCCTGTAAACTTTGAAACTTTAAAAATTATTTTTCCTTATGCATTTATATTGGCATCTATCGGGCTGATAGAAAGTTTATTAACATTAAACCTAGTAAGTGAAATTACAAATAAAAGAGGTGGAGCAAGTCAAGAGTGTTTGGCTCAAGGCTTAGCAAATACAGTAACAGGTTTCTTTGGCGGAATGGGTGGCTGCGCTATGATTGGACAATCAATGATAAATGTTAAATCTGGAGGTAGAACTCGTATTGCAGCAATTGCAGCAGCTTTATTTTTATTAATATTTATTTTATACGCTTCTTCTCTTATTGAATTAATACCAATTGCTGCATTAGTAGGAGTAATGTTCATGGTGGTAATTGGAACTTTTGCCTGGAATTCTCTAAAAATACTTTTTTTTGTTCCGAAGAGTGATGCAATTGTAATTATTCTTGTAACTATTGTAACTGTAATTTCAGACTTAGCAGTAGCAGTAATAGTAGGTGTAATTTTTTCCGCCCTAGTATTTGCATGGAAATCAGCATCAAAAATAAGAGCAGTTGAAAGAGCATCTATAAGAGAGCAAGGAGCTAAAGTTTATGAAATTGAAGGACCACTTTTTTTTAGCTCAACAAATAGTTTTTTAGAAATTTTTAAACCATCAGAAGATCCCAATGTTGTTATTATAGATTTTACAAATTCAAAGGTAATTGATCAATCAGCACTAAAAGCCATCGAAGATATTGCAGACAGATACAATAGCATTGGAAAAAAAGTAAAGCTTAGACATCTAACACGTGACTGCCATAAGTTGCTTAGTAGAGCTGGACAACTTGTTGTTGATAGTGATGACGATCCTGACTATGGGATTGCAGTTGATTATGATGTTAAATTGGGAATATTTGGCAGGTAAAAGAGTTAATTAGCCCAACCTATCTCAAACCATTATATGGTTGCACATCCTAAAATTTGTAGTAAATTTTTGAAAAAATGAAACTCACAAAAATTAAAAAAAAGTTTGTATCAAAAATTAATATTAGTAAATTAACAAAAAAAGTTAAATTAAATATTGATAAGACTTATAAAAAATTAAGTAAAAGTAAAAAAATAAAAAAGGTAAGAAAAATAAAATCTAGATCTCAATTAAAAAGTGAAAAAAAATTAAGAGAAGCAGCAGCAAAACAAAAAAAAAAAGATCAAACTGCTAAAGCTCAAATTATCAAAGCAAGAACTGAAGAAAAACAAAGACAGAAAAATGAAGAGCTAAAAATTAAGAAACAAGAATTAAAACTGAAAGAAGAAGAACTTAAGCTAAAAATTGCTGAACAAAGACTAAAAGAGCAAGTTGAGCACAGACTTCAAAGTCAGGAGCATAGAAAAAAAGATGAAGAAAAAAGAATAAGACAGGAGCGTAAAAGACTAAGAGATGAAGAACAAAGATTAAGAGAGGTAGCAGAAAAAAGAATAAGAGACGAAGAACGAAGAATACGTGCAGAAGAACAGAGAATAAAAGATCAAGAAGAAAAAAAAATACTTGATGCAGAACAAAAAATTAGAGATGAGGAAAAAAGAAAAAAAGAAGATGCGCAAAAAATAAAAGATGAAATTGAGAAAACAAAGCTTGCCGCTGAACAGAGAATCAAGGATGAAGAGAAGAGAATTTTAGATGAAGAAAACAGAAAAAGAAAACAGATTGAAGACCAAAGAATAAAAGAATGGGAAGTAAAATTTGATGAAAAAAGAAAGAGAAAAGATGAAGAGGAATTTTTAAAAGAAGAAGAATTGAGAATAAAAGATGAAGAAAGAAAACAAAAACTAGAATCTGATCTTAAGAATTCCGATAAAATTAACTAAATATTTTCATTATTTTACAAGAGTCTAAAATTAATTTTAATATTAATTGTAGAATATTTTAATTAAATCCCAGTGAAATATATCTTTAATATAAACTTTTCTTCAATTTTAATATATAAAAAAAAATAAAATAATGACACTAACTAAAATTTTAAAAATATAAGTGAAAAATTATATTAAAAAAACTAAAACAATATTTAAATACATATTTTTGTCTAAATGGGTTTTTTCACTACCTAACAAAAAACTTTTTTTGTTAGTAGATGGTATTTACAACCCTTTTTTAAAATATTATGACAAAAAAGATTTTAATATTATTTATAGAAGGGGTGAGTCCATAAATATAAGAGTAATATTGAAATGCTTTTTAAGCTTAAACCTTTCGACTTTAAATTATTTCAGACAATACATAAAACTAGCTGCTCCAAAACTAATATTTACTGCAATGGACTATCATTTAATTTTTTATAGATTAAGCAATTTATCAAACGCAAAAACCATAATGCTGCAAAAGGGGCAAAGAAGTAAATCAGATGGTATTATGAGTGGAAATTTATTGAACAAAAATAAAAAACAAAATTTTTTTGTTGATTATATTTTTATGCACAATCAATATGTGAGTAATTTCTATAAAAAATATATTAATGGCAAATACATAAATATTGGATCTTTTGAAAATAATTTTGAAAAAATTATCATTTCAAAACAAAGAAAAGAGATTTTATTTATTTCTAACTTTAAAACAGATAAAGAAAATAAATTGCTTCAAAATTGTGAGAACGACGATCATGTTGTGTATAATCTTCATAAATTTGCTAAAGCTAACAAAATAAAATTTAATATTTTACCAAGGCAAAATCAAAAGAAAGAAATCTATAATGAATCTAATTTTTATAAAAATTTATTAAAAAATAATTTTACTTTCATAAAAAAAAAAAGACAAAGTTCATATAAAATTATTAATATGTACAAATATATCTTCTGTACGTATTCAACTTTAGGTATAGAATTTCTTTCTAAAGGAGGTCGTGTTGGATTCGTATTTTTTAAATCTAAAAACAATCCTACTATAAACTATAGATTAGGAAGTTTAGAAAAATTAAAAAAAAAAGGAGATTTTTGGACAACAGATGAAATATTTAACATTAATGAGTTAAAAAGAGTCTATAATTTTGTAATTAAATCGAAAGATAAAACCTGGATTAATAGATCGCAACCGATAGCTGACAGATTGCTAAAATTTGACTATGATAATAAGTTATTTAGATCAGTTGTTTCAAAAGAATTAAAAAAGATTAAAAATTGATGAAAAAAAACATTTTAATAACTGGTGTAGCAGGTTTTATTGGGTCAAAAGTAGCAGATAGATTCAAAAAAGAAAATTTTAATATATTTGGTGTTGATGACCTGTCAACAGGAAGTCTAAAAAATATTCCTAAAGGAATTAAATTCATTAAAGCAGACCTCTCCAACAAAAAAAATCTAAATTTATTGCCAAAAGATTGCTATCAAATACTTCATTTAGCAGGACAATCCTCAGGAGAAATGAGCTTCGAGGATCCAATAAATGATTTAAATAAAAACACTCTAAGTACTTTAAATTTAATAGATTATGGAATAAAAAAAAAAGTAAAATTATTTCTATACGCAAGTTCCATGTCTGTTTATGGTAAATTAACTAAAGAAAAAGTTAGAGAGGAACATAGTTGCGAACCATTATCTTGTTATGGGATCAGCAAGCGCACTTCAGAAAAATACTTAAAAATGTTCTGTAGCAAGCTCCCATTTATCGGATTAAGAATGTTCAATGTATACGGACCAGGTCAAAATATGAATAATTTAAAACAAGGTATGGTCAGTATTTATCTAGCCCAAGCGCTTAAAAATAAAAAAATAAATATTAAAGGAAGCTTGAATAGAGTTAGAGATTTCATTTTTATAGACGATGTAGTTGACGCATGGTTTAAGGCATCGATGTTAAAAAAAAATTTAAATCAAAATATTAACATTGGTACTGGCATCCCAACTAGCGTTAAGAAGTTAGTAGAATTAATTACACAAAAAATAAAAAAAACTCAATTTTCCACAAATAATGGAACCAGAGGTGATCAAACTTTTGTGTGTTCTGACAACAGTTTGTTAAAAAAAACCTTAAATAAAAAAAACTTTATTAGTTTAGATTTAGGATTAGACAAATTTATTACCTTTTTAAGAAAAGACAATAAAAGATAAAAAAAACAAATTTGGGCTCTTATGTTAGAAAATTCAGCAAACATAATTAAAGAATTTTTTGACTATATTCATCTAAACAATATATTAAAAACATATTTTCTTTATCATTTTAGTAAATTAATATATTAAAAAAATTAAATGAATAAAGAAAAAATTATACAAAAATTAGTAATTCTTATAAGCAAGATCAGGCCAATACAAAGAAATTTAAAAAAACAAATAAATGAATTTAATTATATTGAAAACGGTCATTTAGACTCTATGGAAATTATTAAATTTAACTTAAGTGTCGAGAAGATGTTTAAAATAAAAATTAAACCGAAAGAAACAATAAAAAAAAATTTTTATACATTAGAAGGTTTAGCATCTACTATTTTAAAAAAATTACCTAAGATTGCCAAGTAAAATTTTTTTGTTAATTTTGCCAAGATTCGTTTTAGGAAATTTTCTTAAAAAAATTATTTTATTCGGCAATTGAAAAGTTGATAGTTTTTTTAAGCATATATTTTTGACATAATTTTCATCTATATAATCATTTTTTTTAATAAATAAAAAAATATGTGAAAAATTTTTAGTTTCTTTTCCAACTACAGCAACTTCATGAATTTTTTTGTCACTAAGAAAAATATTTTCTATGTCTTCAGGGTAAATTGTAATTCCAGCTCTTCTAATAATATTTTTTTTTCTCGATAAAAAATAAAGATGATTCCTTTTATCTAAATAACCTACATCTCCAGTTTTAAAGTAACCTTTATAATTTGCTTCAGTATTAAGTTTTTTTGATTGTAAGTAAAATTTAAATTTTCCAGGTGTCTTACAAACTATCTCACCGACTTTATAATTTGGTAAAAATTTATTTTGGTCAGAAAGAATTTTTATGCTTATGTTTTTTTGATAGGGTTTACCCACGCTCTTAAAATTCTTTTTATCTTTTAAAAGATTTATACTTGTAACAGTACCCACTTCAGCCGCTCCGTACATTTCATAGAGATTTATTTTTTTACTTAATATCTTATTTTTTACACTATTGAATAGCTTCGACGACGCTGACACCAACCCTTTTCGAAGATAAAAATTCTTAAAATATACCTTTTTTTTTACGACTTCATAAATTTGACTCGCTACAAGTACTGAGAATGTGACTTTATGTTTTTTAATTAGTTCGCAGTATAGCGGCACATTAAACTTCTTCATTACCACACAAGTTGCCCCACTTAGTAGCGGCACATATAAAGTTCTCATACCTAATGAGTGGTCAATGGGACTAGTTACAATAAAAGTATCATTGCGTTTAATATTGTAAAGCTTTTTAAAAAGTTTGTACCTTATTATTTTCGTATTTTGTGAAAAAACTAAAGGTTTTGGTTTTGCTGTTGACCCTGAGCTTAATGTTATTATGAAGTTTTTATTTGTATCAATAACGTTTTTTAATCTAATTTTTTTTTTATTTGAGGAAAAAAAATAAGAAAATTTATTTGTTAGATTTGTACTTAAAAAATTTTTTATTTTAAGTTTTTTTTTAAAATAATCGCAATATTTACTGGGTCCAATTAAACTATCAGATTTAGTTAATTCTACTATCTCTGTTAAATGGTTGTTGGAATAATAGGTACCGGTAGGGACTATTGTACAATTAATATATGATAAAGCGAACAAGGATAAAATATGAGACAGGGTATTATCCTCTACGATCACAACTATACTTTTTTCATTAAAATTATTATCTCTTAAATTTAATATAGTTTGAAGAACTAGTTCATAAAATTCTTTATAAGAAATTTGTTTATCATCAAAAATTAAAGCTATTTTACTAGGTGAGTATAAAGCATTTTGTTTTAAAATTTTATATATGCTCATTTATTTTTTTTGAAACATAGCTAAATGTTTCTTCAGTCGTTTTCATTTTATATTTTAGTATATCTGTCAATTTTTTAAAGCTTAACCAAAGAAATTTAAGTTCTATTTCTTTTTTATTTTTAAAAGCACTAAGCATACTCATTGTATGATTTTTACTTTTTAATGTTTGTATTATTCTTGATTTTGGAGATTGAAAAATTTTGATACCATTAATTTTTAAAATTTTATCTCCCTCTTGTAGTATGTTCGAAACTTCTTTTATAGCTTTTTTGTTTTTTTTAAGTTGCCTATTATTTTGCCTGTATTTTAATGCAATCATATTAAATGCAAAAGAGTTTATTGATTTAATAAATATTTCAGAAAAAATATTTTTTACATTTGGTGAAATTGTAGTTTTTTTTAAATCATTCCTTAGTAAATCAACTTGTTTTTTTTTCTCTTTAAAAACTTCTTTTATTGGAAACCCTCTTTGTACATGACTAATTATAACTTTACCTGGTTTTTCAATTTTACCAGACAACCACATGGTCATACCTACGAGATTTTTTCTTTGTATATTTCTTAAATATAAATCGTATAAATTTTTCTCGATTTTTTTTTGAATATTAAAATTTAAACACTTATACCACCAAAAGGGTATTGAGGTACACGGAGTAACAATTAAAGTTTTTTTATAAATATACGGTTCAATTTTGTGAAATATTTTCTTAAGATTTTGATTAATTTTTGTCGTTATAAAAATATTATCAATTTTATTATTTTTAATTTCTTTAAGATCCTTGATGACAACAAAATTTTTTGAATTATTAAAATAAAATTTTTCTTTTAATGTAGAATTATTATAAACTTTCACTTCTAATCCTTTCAATCTAATTATTTCATAATTTTTACTTCTACATAAAAAAAAAATTTTATGATTAGCTTTTAACAAGCATGTTGCAAGAAAAGAACCGATTGCTCCACCACCATATATAAGAGTATTTTGTTTTATTTTGTTGTGGGAACTATTTGCCATTTTCTTTTAATTGATGAGGTATGAATTTTTTCAAGAGTTTTTATAATATCTAAGTTATTTTTTAAACTTAATAAAATAGGAATTTGTGGTTTTTTCTTCTTATATAAATAATAAATTTCATTATATATATTTACGAAAGCATCTAAAAACCCACTAGGGTGACCGGGTGAATATGTAAATAATTTTTTATTGCTCAGATAGCTAGTATTTTTTGAAAGTCTGTTAATTACCGATATGTGCCCGTTGTTATCATGAAATCGTATTTCTTCTGGGTTATTGTGTAGCCACTGTAAGCTTCCCTCAGAACCAAAAACTTGAATAGAAATTTCGTTTCTTTTTCCAGTCGCATTTTTAGAAAACCACAAATTTCCTATAAATGTTTTAAATTTTAACCATGTGTAAACATTTTCAATATAAGATTTTTTTTTATTTTTGGTCTCGAAACTATTAACTTGAATTGGAATTGTTCCAAAAAAATAAACTATAATTGACAATAAATGGCTAGCCAAATCTAAATGAATATTAGGTATGATAAGATCTTTTGTTCTCCATTTTTTCATCGTACTTTTATTTAATGTTGAGGCTTGTTGAGGCATTTCTAAAATTAAATTATTTATCTTACCAATTTTTTTTAACAAAGGCTTCATTTCCATAATTGCTGGATACCCTAAATAATTATATGTACTTACAAAAAATATTTTTTTTTTAATTAAAAATTTATAAATTTTTTTAGCATTTTTAAAATTTGCCTCAAAAGGTTTTTCAGAGATAATTCCTATTTTTTTTGAAGCTAACTTGTGGTAAATATTATATCTTTGGCTGGGTGGCGTTAAGATCAAAGCTAGATCTATATTTTTATATTCGGAAATTATTAATTTATCTAAATTATTAAAAATTTTTTCTTTGGGTAAAGAGTAAAACTGTGAATTTTTATTATTCTTACTTTTTTTTTTTGTAAAACAACCACAAGTTATTTCAAATTTATTTGAGGCTAAAATACTTCTAAAATGAGTTTTCGATATTGTAGAATCATGTCCTCCCCCTATTACTGCAAGCCTAATTTTTTTTGATTTAAATTTAAAATATTGGTTCATTAACAGTTAGTTATTTGTTATTTTTTGTATAATCTATTTTGTAAAGTTCTATAACTGACTTTATATCTATTTGGAATAGTTGTCTCTAAGAAACCTTTAAAAAAAACAAGTTTTTTTTAATTTTTTATATTATGTGTAGTATAGTTAATTATGCAACGTGCGATTAACATTTAAAATGCTTGAGTCAAATTATGATCAACAAGATTTAAAAGAAAAGCTTTTAAAAATTGGAATTAATAAAGGTGATTCTATATTTCTAACCACTAGTCTTGGTTCGCTTGGGATACCTAAAACTAGAAATAAAAATTTAATGCTTATATCTAGTAGATGGTTATTCCATTGTTTAAGTGAAATAATTGGCAAAAAAGGTAATATATTCGTTCCAACTTATTCCTACACGTTTACTAAAAAAAATAAAATTTTTGATGTAACAAAAACTAAGGCTGACATCGGCTATTTTCCAAATTTTTTTTTAAAACAAAAAAAAATAATCAGGTCTTACGACCCAATGTTTTCTGTTGCGGGATATGGTCCTGATGTCAAAGAAATTCTTTATAAAATTTCCAATAACTCATTTGGCAAAAATTCTGTTTTTGAAAGACTACTAAAATTAAAACGATTGAAGTGCTGCAGCATTGGTCTTAGTTATAATTGGATACCTTTTTTGCATTATCTTGATTGGAAAAACAAAGTACCTTTTAGATTTGATAAAAAATTTTATGGACATATTAAAAATAAAAAAATAAAAAAAAAAATTACTTGGGTTTTTTTTTCGAGGTTTTTGAGAAAAGAAACTATTTCAAATGGATATAGAATTGGCTACAGAGCTTTACAAAATAAATTATATAAAAAAACTGAGATTGGAAGATCTATATTATATATAATAGATTATAAAAAATTTTTTAATTTTTCAAAAAAAATAACAAAAAATAACAAGTGGTTGACTGTTAATGGCCCAAAATTTAAAATTTAGGTTAAAAAAATTATACTTTTATTATTAGGGTATGTTACGATTCTAGAATATCAAAACTTATTTTAGAATTATTTTAGCTGTGTTAATTTAAGAAAATTTTTTTAACAACTAAACAATTAATCCACATATAATATTATTTGTATTTCCTCCAACATTTGAAATATTTTTATAAATTTCGTCGTAATGTTGGGCTGCTGCAATAAATATTTTTTTATTATTATTTTTTAATATATCAGGTGGCATAATCTTCTTTTTAAAAAATTCTTTTCCTATAAGATTTTTATTACTATCGACAACCTCATATTTTTTAAGATTTCTAAAAAAAATAGTTTTAGTTATTAGCTGTTTTGCTATATTTCCAGATCCATAAACAATTAAATCTTCAAATTTATTTGGATCTAGAATTAAATAGTCTGCTTTATGTGAACCGAGATATTTTCTTAAGTCTTCTAGTTTTTGTGCATTAAGCGAACCAAATCTTATCACTATATGATCATCTAAGAAAATTTTCTTTATCCCACTTTCAAATAGCTTAAAAAATAAATATGAAATTGATTTTAAAATTTTAAATTCTAAATCACTATCTTTATAATTAATACTTATTTGATAATTACAATCAGCCAGTTTATATTTTATACAATTGCTGACAAACTCATTTATTTCATTTTCGTTATAGTTTTCGTCAGTGAATATATATTTTATAGTTACTTTGGTTGGATCAATTTGAGTATACTTTTCTAAATTTTCAAAAACGTTTTGAAGTTTCTGTCTTCCTCTTACTTTTTTAAAAGTCTCTTTTGTGCCTGCGTCTATACTTGTGGTAATTTTTACTAGACCTTTTTTTAAAAAGTCGCCTAGAGCTTCACTGTATCTTACAGAATTAGTAAAAACCCTATGATAAATTCTTGGATTTGCATGAAGGTTAATTTCTTCAAATATTTCTTTAAATGATTTATCTAGTGTAGGTTCACCTCCGCCCCACACCACCTGTTCACAATTGTCTAAAGATTTACTTTTACTTAAATAGCTCACAAATTCCACTACATTATATTTAGATTTTTTTCCTCCGAAATAAATTTCACTACAATAATTACATCTTAGATTGCAAACAGAATGATGTTCTACCGACAAATGTGCAGTACTTGAAGTAAACTTCGGTTTTTGATTTGTTTCTTTTAAGAAAACGCAACCTTTGCAATATTCATTTTTGTTATCTTGTATTTCATCGAACATTTTTTCTCTAGCTTTTTTTATATCATTAACTTTTGGTGTAACGCCATCGGTAATAGATAAAAGTTTTGCATCTCCACGCATCTTATTTTCAAAAAAAAATCTTTGGCAGCAGGCCCTAATCTCATTAGGTGCTAAATAAAGTGATTTTTCTAAGTGCGAACAAGTTTTGTATTTTTTTTTCATTAAACTAATTTTTATTATTTAATTAATTGACTCACTATTCTATCCTTAACAGTAACACATCTATAGTTATTTAGTATAAATTTTTTATATTTTTTTACAATACAATCAATTAAGTAAAGTTTTCTCTTATTAGTAAAATTTTGTTTATTAATTTTAAGATATTCATTCGCAAGTTCACCTCTCCAACGATACTGCATATGAGGCAAAATTTTTTTATACTCTGTTTTTGACAGTTTATTCCTTAGAAAGAGATCAATATATTTCCATGCATTAAACTTAGAATGTAAATGCAGATTTGTTAATTGAGTGTTTGTAATTGATTCTTTATAAAAATATTTATGGTAAATAATATTTGAGGAATAAAAAATTGATTTTTTATTATAAAAATGAGCAACAAATAAGAAAAAAATATCTTCATATATTTTTGAATAAAAAGTAATTTTATTTTTTATCAAAAATTTTTTATTAAAAATAATTGCAATTACCTCCATATTGTTTTTACTTTTAAAAAATTTTTCTAAATTATACTTATTATATTTAATATATGGGGCTGAAACTCTGTCTGATTTTTTTTTTAAATAGGTAATATTTGGTTTATTATTTTTTAAAAAATTAATTATTTTTTTAAAATTTTTAATTTCTAGAATATCATCAATATCTAAAAATAAAATATATTCAGATTTTGAATTTTTCATACCCAAATTTCTTGCAATACCTGGTCCTTGCCCACTTTTTTTATTAGTTTTGTATATTTTAATGTTTGTAGATGTTAAGATTTTTTCTTTAATATTTTGTAAGAATCATCATTAGAGTTATTATCAATATATATAATTTCAATTTTATTAAATTTTTTTTGTAAGTTATAAATATTATCAAAATTTTTTTTGATTAATTTTTTGGCATTAAAAAATGGGATTATAATCGACAGATTAAATTTCATATTCAAATATAATTAATAATTTCATTAGGATATAATTTAAAAAGTATTCATACTATCTATCAATTATAATGATACTTATCAATTTGGTTTACCGTATTGATCTGTAGAATACGTTGTTAAATATTTAACACTACGTCGAAAATTTAATATTTATATTTACTAAAACTAACTGCCCTTACATTATCACCAACAAAAGAGGGAGGCTGAGGTAGGGAAAACTTTCCTAGACGTAACAAATTTGTTGTATTATATAAGTGACTGACAACAATAGAAGGAAGTTTAGTAAATAGATAAGATACTGAACAACAAAGAAAATTTTAATATATTTATTTAATGAAGTTAAATTATAGACCGGAAATTGACGGGCTTAGAGCTATAGCAATTTTGCTTGTTATATTTTATCACGCTGAGCTCTCCGTATTTAAAAATAATATTTTTAATTCTGGATTCATTGGTGTTGATATTTTTTTTGTAATTTCTGGTTATTTAATAACATCAATAATTCTCAAAGAATTATTACAAAATAATAGATTTTCCTTTATCTATTTTTACGAAAGAAGAGTTAGAAGACTACTACCGGCACTATTCTTTGTAATGTTATTTACATTTCCACTAGCTTGGTTGTATTTATCACCTGGAGATTTTTTAGATTACTCTAAATCTATCCTATATTCCATTGGCTTCAGTTCTAATTTCTATTTTCATTTTTCAGGATTGGAATATGGGGCCGCTGAAAGTTTATACAAACCTTTTCTTCATACTTGGTCTCTTTCTGTGGAAGAACAGTATTATATAATTTTTCCAATTTTACTTATTTTATGTTTTAAATTTCTTAAAAAATATATTTTAACAGTTTTAACTATATTTTTAATACTAAGCTTATTAATCTCAGACTGGAGTTCCAAAAATTTTCCATCTGCTACATTTTATTTTTTACACTCAAGAATGTGGGAGCTTTTAGCTGGTTCAATACTGGCTTATTTAGAAATTTTTAAAAATATTAAAGTTAAAAATATTTACATCAATAATCTAGGAACCTTTTTGGGTGCAAGTTTAATTATTTTTTATATTTTTTTTTATACAGGAAATTTAAGCCACCCTTCGTTAATAACATTTATACCAGTTATGGGGGTATGCTTAATTATATTTTTTTCCAGTAAGCACAATTATATTACAAAAATACTATCTTCAAAAATATTTGTCAAAACTGGATTAATATCCTATTCACTATATTTATGGCATTTTCCAATTTTTGCTTTTGCAAGAGTAAAAGACAGCACTCCTTCTGAATATGATAAATTTGAATGGATAGCTTTAACTTTTGTGCTGTCGATAGTTACTTACTTTTGTATTGAAAAACTTTTTAGAAATAAAATTATAATTTCAAAAAAAAAATTAATTATTTTCTTATCTTTAATTTTATTTTTAGTTTTAATGTTAAATTCTTACACGGTTTATAAAAAAGGTTTTAGTTACAAATATCAGATTAATGATAATTACACTTTAGATAATAAATTTTATTTAGATAATTGGAGTGAATACAACGAGAAAATAGGAATGCCAAATTTTGATGATAACAATAAGACTAAAGTACTTATAATTGGAAACTCTCATGCAAATGATACTTTTAACTCTTTTTATTTAAATAAAGATTTATTCTATAAAGAACAGTTTTCTATAGTTAACGTACATGTAGCTTGCTTTTATTTTTTTTTAAAAAATGAAAATTCTCTACCTCTCTATTGCAAGCAAGCCTTCTCTGGTAAAGATTTTTTTCTAATTAAGAATTTATTTTCTCAATCGGATTTAATTGTTATTTCAACACGTTGGAGTGAGGAAGACATTGATATACTAGAAAGTTTAATAGAAATATTAAAAAAAAATAATAAAAAAGTCATATTATTTAATAACTCTCCAGAAACAAATACAAAGATAAGAAGAGGCTTTAACATCTTAGATTTTTTTGTTTTTAGAAATAAGAGATTACCCGATCTTGTTGAATTAGACCTTATTGAAAAGGAAATGTTTAAACAAATAAAAAATAAAGAGAAAATTAACAATAGATTAAACAAGATATCTAAAATTAAGAATATCAAGATATTATTAAAAGAAAAATACTTATGTGACATCAATAAAAAAAGATGTAGCGCACTAACAGATAATAATGAAAAAATATTTTGGGATTACGCACATTATACTTTATCTGGTGCAAAATACCTTGGTAAAAAAATTTATGACAATAAATGGTTTGATTATTAATTTAAAATTTTTAGATTAAAAAATCTAGATCTAGAATTTTCATTAAACTTACCAAAAAGCTCACGACGCTAAAAAAAGTCTGGTTAATGTTAGGTAAAAGTTTCTTTGACACAAACTCAAGTGGTTTCAAAACATTGTAAATCCTAACTTTCTTATTTAACCCCTCAATTAACATTAGAAATCAAGGCAAATTAATTTGTGCAGACTAATACAGGACTAATACACACAGAAATAAATTTGATAAGATAAATTAATGAAAAATATAATAATAATAATTTTAATATCTCTTATATCTTCGATTGCTAATGCAAAACCTTTAAAAATTAAAATTTATTCAGAAAATAATTTAGGTGGACTATATGGAATAAAATATCCATTACTTGGTACTTTTAAAGGAAGAACAAGTCCTGCTTATAAAGAGATTTCGGAATTAGCAGAAAAAAATTGTAAAAATCATAACAAAAATAGCTTTATATTTTTTAAAGAGGGTTATGGAACAACAAGTATTGACTCGAATGGATTGTTGAATAGTAACAAAAATAAAAAAGGGATCATCCCAGATTATGCAACAAGAATAACTACAGCAATGGTGTTTAGATTTTTTTGTGGAGAGAATATTAAAGAAGCAATAGATAACTATATTAAACGATCAGAAATTTTCTCACTAAAACAATTTAAAACATCTTCTTTATGGGGCAACCCTAAAAAACTTATGTATTTTAATCAAAAGAATAAAGAATTTAAATTAAGAGAAGTTTCTCAAGAAATGATTAACAAAATTCAAATGAGTAAGAGTGCTTTGCCTGAGTGTTTTGGCCCACCAAATAAATCTTGGACTGCTTGTTATGGTATAGATGAGAATGATAAATATAAATATGAAGGTGAATATGGTGGCTACGATAAAATTTCTGAAGGATTATTTGAGGAAAATTTAATTATTAAAAGGCATGGTTACGGAAAAGCAACATTTAAAGAAATTGGAGTTACTTATGAGGGAAATTTTTTTGATAATGATATGAATGGATTTGGAGTTGCAAAATGGGAAACTGGAGCCATCCATGTTGGGCAATGGAAACTTAATGAACCATATGGACAAGGTAAATTATCTCACCCAGATGGAAAAATAGAAGAAGGATTCTGGAATAACGGAGAAGTTAAAAAAAACCAGGCAATAAACTAGAAGAAGACTAGAAGTCAGAGAGATAAAATAACAAAAATTTTGTAGGATTTCATAGGAGGACTAATACAGGACTAATACATAGAGAGATAAATTAATTATTTTAGACACTTTAAAACTTTAATGTATTAATATATTAACAATAACAATAAAAATAACACAGTGCCCTCGTGGTGAAATTGGTAGACACAAAGGACTTAAAATCCTTGCCCTATGGGAGTGCCAGTTCGAGTCTGGCCGAGGG
>Ga0115004_10000627_pt1 | contig 27177 bp, 27 predicted proteins | sample ArcticOcean_MG_C_10_FD_88737 | JGI IMG/M metagenome (GOLD analysis project Ga0115004, IMG submission 88737) | Marine microbial communities from western Arctic Ocean - ArcticOcean_MG_CB11_90 | ecosystem: Environmental > Aquatic > Marine > Oceanic | place: Arctic Ocean: Canada Basin | collected... | reverse complement strand
TTTCAACCATATATTTCTATTCCTTTTTTATCTAATTTGAAAATAACTAGCAAAATTGGAAAAAAAATTATTGGATTTTTTGGAAATCTTTTTGGAAATATAATTTTAGACTTGGAATTAGAACTAGTTAAAATTTAATGAATATAATTATATATTATGAACAATTCTCCTTCGGAGGAGTTGATAGGCATTTGAGCGAGCTAGTAAATAATTGGACAAATAAAAAAGATAGTATTAGTATTGTAACTAATAAAGACAATAAAGGATTTCAAAAGATTAGAAATTCTCTAAAAAAAAAAATTAAAGTAATTTATTTTAATTCATACTCTTATAGTTATTTTATGAATTTCCTATTTAAAAATAAATTATCTTTTTTGAGATTTGCAACATACCCTTTTCAACCTTTTTTTTTATTATTTTCAATTAATCGATTTTTATATTTATTAAAAAAAATTAATAAAAATTCTGTTATTTTGTCATCTAATGGTTCTTATCCAGGTTCATGGGCAAATATTGCTATATTAATTGCAGCAAAAATTTACAATATAAAAAAAAGAATATTAGTTGTTCATCACGAGGCTTCTTTTTCAAGAACTTTTTCAAAACCATACGATTTTTTTATAGACAGAGTTGTGTCGAGAAATTTGACTAATTTAATATGTGTTTCAAGAGCCACTTTAAATACCATCAAAACAAGAAGAAACTTGAGTTATCAATACTTTAAAACTCAAATAATACACAACGATATAAAAATTCTTAAAAAAAATCTAAAAAAAAAACTATTTGTTACCCTAGGAAAAAAATATTTTTTATTTGGTATTTTGGGCAGAACACAAGCTTACAAAGGACATGAAGATGTGCTTCACGGCATTAGTCACATTGATCCAAAATATAGAGATAAAATTAGATTAGTAATAATCGGTGAGAATGAGTTTCCCAGAATCAAATATTTAAAAAATTTAGCTATTAAACTTAAGATAAGAAAAAATATTATTTTTACGGGCTATCTTACTGAAGATTCTCAAACAATAATAAATAATTTAGATTGTGTAGTTATGGCAACAAGAGATTTTGAAGGATTTGGGTATACAGCCCTAGAGGCTATCAAGCTTGGAAAACCTTTAATCACTACAAATGTTGGTGCCATCAAAGAATTTGTTGATCCTAAATATGCTGAGATAATCAAGCCAAAAAATATAGAAAAATTGACGACTGCTTTAACAAACATCTTTTTGCATTATAAATTTTACAAAAATAGGTCTAATCTATATAAAAAAAGGTTTGATGCTAAAAAATTTAAGATGTCAAAAGCATATGAACTAATATTTTCCAATAATAAATGAATCTTTCAATGTCAAAAAAAAAAGAAACTTTAGATGAAATAGAAAAATTTTTAAATGATGGTTACGTTGTATTTAAAAATATTGTTCCGCAGGATCTTTTTGATAATTTTAATCATGAAATTGATAGCATTGTGGGTTCAAAAATTTCTTTTCAAGAAATATTTAAAATATCCTCTCGCGAAAGAATTTATGCATTATTGCAAAATTTATGCTCTGTTAGAAAAATAGCTAATTTTGTTGAAAATTTTTTAGATAATAAAAAAATATTTACACATCTTGGTTTTAAATGCAAAAGCACAACAAATGGCCTTATAATTTCGATACCTAATGAAGAAAAAACATTAAATCCTCTTCATCAAGATATTTATGCGTATCATTCTTCAAATTTTGTAAAATTATGGATTCCTATGACTAAGGTAAATAAGTTTAAAGGATCTATGCAAATGTTTAAAGGTTCTCATAAACTGGGTTTTATAGAACCAAAATACAAAGATAATAAATCAACATACCCCGAAATAAATCATAGTTTTGTGGAAAAACTTCCAGGAGAAATTCTTGATTTATCCATCGGATCATTTGTTTTGTTTAATCCACTTGTGATTCACCAGAGTATTGGCAATATGTCAAAAAATGTACGATTTACAATAGGAGTGGATATTCAGGATGTAAAATTTGACGAGGATGAATCGTTATTAAACAGAATGAGTGCCGTCAAAAAAGAACGCTCTAATAGACGATCAAAAATTTTAAATGCTAAATGATTTAAAAAGTTTTTTACTGAATTTTAACAAAGTATTTAAATATTTAACCTTTGATTTTTTAAAATTAATCAAACGAAATCTTTTTTATAGAAAATATCTAAATCATTTTAACTTAAATAATTTAAAAAAAAAATTTGATTTTTATGTAGTATCACTAGACGATTCTATTTACTTGTTAGAAGAAAAAGATAAAAATACATATTCTAGAGAATTTCAAAATAAATCAAATTTTGATTATTATAATTCCACTGCAGATGAAAGACAAAAAATTTTAATTAAACATTTTGTAAAAAAAGGAGATCAGGTGATTGATATTGGATCTCACATTGGTCTGTACAGCCTTTTTTTATCTAAGCTAGTAGGAAAAAATGGAAAAGTTTTTTGTTTTGAGCCGCAAGACAATATTAGACTTAAACTCAAAAGAAATTGCACAGTAAATAGTGTAAAAAACGTCAAAATATTTGAATGCTGCGTTGGTAAGGAAAATGGAAAAACTGAATTTTATGAAGTTGACAGTAACAAAATACCAGAAGGTACAGTTAACTCAAGTAGTATAAAAAATGAAAAACTAGATTCAGAATATTTTAAGGATGGATATGACATTGTAATTAAAGAAATGAGGTCCTTGGATAGTATGTTTTTGGACAATCCTATAAAATTTATAAAAATAGATACAGAAGGAAATGAAATCTCAATTTTAGAGGGAGCAAAAAATCTCTTAGAAAAATATAAGCCAATAATTCTTTTTGAGTTTCATTCAAAAAGAGTAAAGTATCTAAAAACTAATCTTGATTTTGTAGAAAAAAGTTTACTAAAAAATTATGAATGTTTTCAAATTTTGATAGATTCTAAAGATGAAATCTTAGCTTTAAAAAAAACTGATTTTATTGAGCTTGGTGAATATGAGGGGGACATAATATGCTTTCCAAAAAAATCAGCTTCAGAAATTATAAAATAATATAGATAAATTTATTATAACTATTTTTTCACAACATGAAATCTGGCTTGTGCAGAATATTTTATCTTATCTAAAGTTAAATTATTTCCAGAAGTATGAACGGTATTCATATCAATTAGAATTAAATCTCCAAAAGAAGTCTCAAAATCTACTTCTTGTAAATTTTTAAGACGAGGATTACATACATTTACAAGAAATGCATTTCCACCATTTTCTTTTTTTATTTTTATTTTTTTTTGTTCTCCAAATTTATGTGAACTATTTTTAAATATTATAGGACCCATTTTTTTTGTAATTTCTCCAAGAGAAATCCAAACAACAATGGATTTTGTTCTTTTAATTGAATTGTAGTGACAATCTTGGTGCCATGGTAAATTGGAAATTTTATCATTTCCTGGAATTTGAATTCTAAATCTTTGGTTATTTAGTATAATTGACTCTTTGTTAGTATTTAAGATTGTAGTGAGTAACGTGATAATTTTTTTTGAGACTAATAATCTTTGTAAAGGCGGTGATAAGTTAATATTATCATTTAAAAAAGATGAAATCTTTGCATTTTTTTTAAATTTTTCGCTAAGAAACTTATTCATCTGATTGAAGTTTTTGCATTTTTTATTCAGTGCTAAATTCAGAAATGATAGCAAAAAATATTTAAAATCTTTAAATTCACTAGTTTCGGTAAGAAAATTTTTTATTAAAACATAGCCATTCTTTTTTAATTTATTTGCTATTAATTTATCTTTATTCATTTTATAATTTAGTAATTAAATACCTAAGCTCACCATTTCCATAAACTTCTTTAAAATCCTTTTCTTTAGATTCTAAATATTCTAATTCTGTTTTTTTTGCATTTATATATTTGGTAAAAGAAAAATTATTTTTTTTAAACCATGATTCTAATTTTTTTTTGTTTATATGGTCTTCTATAGGAACGTACCAACTATCAACAAAAATAGTTCTTCTTGCGGGCATTCCAATTAAATTGAGTGTTTTAATAGTATAGTCATGAGGGATTTTTTGCATGACCTTTCTCATTAACTTTCTGGTAGACCAAAATAAACCTCCCTGACCGTAAAGATAAATAAAAGCTTTTGAACCTGTTTTTAAAACTCTTTTTAATTCTAAGAGGCCAGCAAAGGTATCACCTGTATGATGGAGTACACCCTTACAAAAAACAAAATCAAATGTGTTACTCTTGAATGGTAGTTTTAATACATTAGATTTAAAGAATTTTGTATTTTTTATTTTATTATTTTTTGCAAATAATTTAGCTAGTCTTAAACCCTCTGAGCCAAGATCTACCCCTACGCTTAATTTTGCTCCCAATTTTCCAAAGGCATTTGTAAATCGACCGCTTCCACATCCAATATCTAGTACTTTTTTATTTTTAATAAAATTTAAATTTAATTCTAATCTTTTTAGAAGCTCAACAAGAACTGCTTTAGAGTTAAGTTTTTTTTCTTTAAATCTCTCACCCCATAACTTCCCAAATAAATCTTGAGTATCATAATCAATATGGGAGAAATTTTGCTTGTAAGAACCAATTTTGCAAGAATAATTAATAAAATTAATTAAATTTTCTACTGTCTTCTCTATTCTATTATATCCTGAGGCTGGCTTTGATTTAATATAAGGATCAAAATGATACAAATTTCTAAATAATTCATGCATTGCAATAACAATTATATAGGGATGACTTTTAGCTTTTGAGCTAGAAAGCTGAATGAGGTAACTAATTTTGGATTTAAGAATTTTAAAGTTTTTTTTTTTCATGTATTGTGAAATTTAAATTATTATCTCAGAGTAATCAATGTCCAATCAAAAAACTACAAATTATTTAAGTGGATATTTTTTTTTATCGTACTTTGGTGGAGTATTTAGAAAATAATATGGATTTTTATTTAATTTTTTAATGGCAAAATTAAAAACTTTTATTGTATTAACTGCTAAAATCGTACTTGATCCGAGAGAGGCTTGTCTTATAAGATTATTGTTAAAAAGATCTTTCTCAAATTTTTTTTGATTAACATCAATGTTAAGGTTCAAGTATCTAACATAAGCTAAACAAGAATTTTCTAAAATTTTGTTCTTAGATACAATAGGTAAAATAAATTTTTTTATATACATATGGGGAACTCCAATATTAAATTCAATATGATGTATATAAGTCATGGCCTTGTGAAATGGCACTCCTATAAATAAAATATCCGCACCTAATTTAGTAAGCCTATCCCAAGCAGAGTTGTATCCATAACTTCTAGAATTACTACCTTCACAAATATATTTGGCTTTTTTTCCAATTGCCATGAGAGACGTTAAAGGATTTTTTGATCTATAAAATTTCTTATTACAGAATACATATTTTGAAATTGCTCCTAAGGTTGGGCAAGGTTCTGAGGTTTCAAGATTAAAGGGTATTTTTTTTCTAGCAAAATCATAAAAATATGCAGGGAATAGTAAAGTTCCATCTCTACCTAAAAACTTTCGAAGTATGCTAAAAATTTCTTCAGGTATTTTATTATTACTAACATCCTTCATTGCTCCCAAGTAGTTAATTCCAGAGTGGACTAAAAGAATAGAATTTTTTTTTATTTTAATTTTTTTTAAACTTTTTATTAGTTGATCACTTGAAAATTTTTTCATTAGATTATTTTAAATTTTTAAAAACAGACTTTGACAGTGAATTAATTTTAGAAAAATTATTTGCATTGACATTCGATAAATCAATATCAACTTTAAAAATATCTTCAAGGTGTGTGATAAGATCGAGAAAATCTATGGAATCAATTATGTTCTTTTTAATCAAATCAATATTTTCAAACCCAACTTTGGTATTAATTTTAACTCTCTTCTGTTTAATTTTTTTTATTAAAAAATTTTTTATTTCTTGCTTAATTGTATCTAATTTAATTTTCATCGTATTTTTTTGTGTAAATCGTTATAATCTATTTTTCCGTTCGAATTGAATTTAAAATTTTTAATTCTAATTAATTTTTTTGGTATTTGATAATCAGAAAGAGATTTCCTCAAATTATTTAATATTTTATTATCACTAATTTTTTTTTGGCTACAAGTCAAAAAGGCAACTAAACTGTCGTAAGAAAGCTGGTTTAAGTTTAGCTTTGGGTAACCCAATACCACGACATTTTCTTCTGATGGGATTAATTTTTTAATAGCATTCTCAACCTCTTGTGGCTCAATTCTGTAACCTCCTACTTTAATTTGCCTATCCTTCCTACCGTGATAAAAAAAATTTCCATGCCTGTCTTTTGATACTAAATCTCCAGTTTTATAATAATTATGATTTGAATTATGAAAAATTTCTAAATTCTTATTTTTATTATTTAAATAACCCTCAAATACTTGTTTTCCTGATATCAATAACTCAAATATTTTTTTTTTAGAAAATTTTATTAAGTTTTCAGGAAAAATTTTTCCTATAGAAACAATACCATTTTTGCTTTGTTTGCTTGAACACAGATTTTTCCACCTATAGGCCATGATTGAGATTGTAGTTTCTGTAGGTCCGTAAAGGTTATCTATAACGGTATTTGGGGAACTGGTTAACCATTTTTTTACTATGTTTTCTGACAAGGCTTCTCCACAAAAAGCAGAATATTTTAGCGATAAAAAATTATTTTTTTTAAGCTGTTTTGCTTTCATCATATTGTAAACAAGTGATGGCACAGAAAACCAACATGTCAATTTATGTTTTTTTATAAATAAAGATGGATTAAAAAAATAATTTTTATCAGGAACATATAGGCATGCTCCAGATGACCAACAAGTAAACAGATCGTGAAGAAATAGATCAAAGGTTATTTCAAAGTTATTAGAAAACTTATCTTTATATGAATATTTAAACCTTTTTTTAATGTTTTTTATATAGTTTGATAAATTTTTGTTTTTTATAGGAACGCCTTTTGGATTTCCTGAACTTCCAGATGTAAACAAAATATAACAAACATCGTTCAAATTAGATTGTGAAAATTTTATGTCTATTATTTTTTTTTTAAAGAAACTCGGACTTAATGTAATGTAATTATTTTTTTTGATAATTTTTTTTAACAAATTTTTATTTTTAATATCTGTTATAATAGTATCTATTCCGCTAGTTTCTATCATGTGTTTATTTTTCTGATTAGAAAAATTTTTATTCAATGGCACGAAAATATTATTAGAAAAAAACACTCCCAAAATTGATACATAACAATAAACATTTTTATCATTAAAAATTCCTACAATATTAGAATTTTTTTTTTTTAAATCAGCTACTACCCTGAGGGACATTTTAAAAATATCCTTATATTTGTAAAACTTCCCATTTACATGAATAGCATTTTTGTTTCTGTATTCTTTAAAACTTTTAAGTAAAATTTTTTGTGGTGTATTCATAAAAATTATTAAAATACTACTCGATCTATAAATTTTTTTATTGGGGTAACTTGTAATTTTTAGGTATAAAATACTTTTTATGGATCATTTTATTTCCAGAAAATTCATCTAATGGTGGAAAATATCTAAAACCTAACAAATCCTTTTGCGCTTTATTCATCTTATTAAAAATATTAATCGGGGTATTGAACAAAAAATTATACGTAGGCTTTAAAAACCATCTAGAATATCTTGTTACTACGGCCCATCTATCACCAACAATTCTCTTTGGTTTGCTACTCCCATGCCATGTGGCACCATTAAAAATTATCACAGAACCTGCTTTTGCTTCTGCAGTTTGTAAATTTTTATAATGATAATTGTTTTTTGGAAATTTTAAGAGTTTTTGACTTCCTAAAAAAAAATTAGTAGCACCATTCTCTTTTGTAAAGTCATCAATTATGAACATTACTTGAACAACCAAGGGGTATTTTGAACCAACTATTCTTGCATCATTATGTAACTGTTGTTGATCAGACTTTTCAAGTGGAGATCTCGCTGTTAAAGCTTGGCATATGATTGGATCTTTATTCATATAAGATCCCTGCTGCAATAGCTTTTCTACAATCTTGATTATTAACTTATTATCTAAAAATTTCAAAAATTGTACGTTTTTATTATGTAAATTGGTAACCATTTTAGCACCGGATAGTCCCGAAAATTTTTGGGTTTTTTTCTCTTTATAAATAAATTTATTATATTTCTTGTAATAAAAATTAAGTAATTTTTTATATTTATTACATTTTTTTTTGGAGTGGAAATTATTTAAAATTACAACTCCATCAGCATTGAATTTACTGACCAGTTTAGTTAAAATTTTTTTTTGGCTTAAATGGTTTGCATTTACATTAAATATTTTCAAATTTTACCTCTTTTCCTTTTTTAATAGAATCATACAATAGTTTAATAATTTTTAGCGTATTCTTTGTAATTTTCAAATCTTTATTATGATATTGTTTGGTCATAATAAGATTTGTGAAGTTTTTTAACATTAAAATACTAGCTTTTTCTTTTTCTTTTTCTTTAAAATAAGAATTTTTTTTAAAAATTTTTTTAGATGTCATGTCGGGCCATATCAAAGTTTGTTTGGTCCCATGGAATGTGATTTTTTGACTTTTTCGTATATTGGAATTTAGTAAATAGGAAAATTCAAAAGAAACTGTTAAATTATCATTAAAACGTATAAAGCCCTTAGAATAATCTTCTATGTCCGATTCTTTATTAATCATTTTTTTTTTTTTTAAATATTTAGATAGGGCAAAAGATGAGAAAGCTGCAACTGAATTGACTTTTTTATTTTTTAATAGCCACAAAAGTAAGTCAATAAAATGTGATCCCAAATCCATTAATGGGCCACCTCCAGAATTTTTTCTTTTATAAAAATTAATATTTTGAATTGCGTCAGAAAATGAAGATAAAGATTCTATATGAATAGCATAAATTTTTCCCAATTTATTTTTGTTTAAGATGTTTTTTAGTTGAATTGATGGAAATCGATATCTTTGATGTTGAGCACTTAAACAAACTACCTTATTTTTTTTTGAAACTTGTGTGATTTTTCCAATGTCTTTATAGTTTAATACAAATGGTTTTTCACACAAAACATGAAGTTTGTTTTTAATACATCTTAAAATAAGCTGAGAGTGTGTGAAATTTGATGTGCATACATCTACTGCATCAACTTTTATTAACTTTAATAAAGTATCTATATTTTCAGCTGTATTTTTTATACTATGTTTTTTAGCTAATTTTTTTGCCTTTATAATATTAGAATCAACAATTCCAACAACTTCAATATTTTTAATTTTCTTCCAAGCAGGAATGTGAAAATTTTCTGCTACTTTGCCAGCTCCTATAATTGCAATTTTTATCACTAGAGAAAACCTTTTATATCAGCAAAAATTTTTTCAAAATATTTTTTTGATCCAAATTTACTTAAATGTAACCCGTCAGGTAGTGGTAATGTGTTTTTTTTTGCACTGAATTTATTTAAATAATTATAGGTGTTAATTATTTTTACATTCATTTTATTTGAAATATGTTCCAGAGCCTTTATATAGATTAAATAATTATTATTATGTGTTTTGGAATTTCCCTCCAATCTTTTTCTATAGAATTTGTGGCCATTAATCAAAAATACTTTAGTTTTATTAATTTTTAATATTATTTTTAATATTTTTACGTAATTTTTTTTGAATAACCCTATTTCTACTAAAGGTTTTCTTTTCATACTTTTGTAATAAATGGAGTCATTTACACCTAGCAATACTAATACCAAGCTTTTTTTTTTAACTTTGAAATTCATTTTGTTAATTGCTTCTGTAGTTGTTACTCCATCAATATTTTTAATAATTACTGAAATATTTTTATTTATTTTTTCTTTTAAGAGGTGTGTCCATTTGTAATTAAATGGAATATTTTTGCAGCTAACTAAAGAATCTCCATATATATATAAATTTTTTATTTTCATAGTGTTTTATACATTAAATTAAATTTATTCTTTTTTTTACATAGTTTAAATTTTTTTGATAAGTAAAAATTAATTGCAATTATATTTTTTGATATAACGTACAAAAATAATATCTTATTTTTTTTACATTGGTTAGATTTTTCTACTTTATTAAAAAGTAAATTTGCGTAACCTAATTTTCTATATTTTTTTAACACAGACAGTCTAGATAAATAAAAACTTTCTTTTCTAAATTTAGGTAAAGAGATAAAATTTTTAGTAATATTATTTATACTTATTATTTTTTTTTTTGATTTGATTAATTTTTGAATAATGAAATAAGATTTCATTTTTTTAGAAAAAATATCTTCATAAGAATATCCTGAAACAATACCTATTGCTTTGTTATTATTTTCTAACAAATAAAAAGATTCTAATTCTGAACCAGCTTGATTTATAATTGTTTTAATAAAAATATTTTTGTTAATTTTGTACTTATTAAATATTTCCAAATATTCTGGAGCCGCTGAAAAAAACAACTTTGATATTACTTTTAAATTTCCTTTATAAATGATATTTTTAGTATATTTTTTAATTTTCACGGATTTCGTCAAAATTGGTCTTTCCATATTTTCTTTACAAGGCCTTTTTTGCTCCATTGATCCAGATAGTTAAAAACAAATTTAAATGGTAAGCCGGAATATTCTGCAATATCTAAAATTGTTTTATCTCCTTCACACATATTTGGAATAACATTCATTAAATAATTCCATTTATTTGTATTTCTTTTAACATAATTAAGACTTTTGGGATCAAGATCTTTATATAATTTTTTATAAATTTCAGCATTATTCTTTAATTTTAATCCTGAAACTGTAGGAGGTTGTAAATAAAGATCAATTTTTTTTGAACTTAATTTTGGTAGTCCATAAAATTTTCTTTTTATATAATAATTATTTTCTATTATAAATATTATTTCAAGTACCAGATTAATTACTTCTTCAAGATTTTTTTCAGAAACCCCTGAGGGTCTATCTTTGTCTGTATGGTAATTTTTATATGGGGCTCTCATTAAAGACCCACATGGAATATTTATACCACCCACATCAAATGCTGTTTCATCATTTCCTAAAGGGCCTTTTCTAAAGAGAGAAGATTTGAAATTACTCTGAAAATATTTTAAGCAATGTTTGGTAGCCTGATCGATTAGTGTGTTGCCATTAAACGTATGTTGATAATGAATATTTTCTTTTGCCCCGCTTGTTGCTAGGAACATAGCTTGCTTAATTTTATTTTTTTTTGCGTTATTTTTAGCATAAAATACTGAACCTATAATTTCGACCGTTGATAACATTCTATATGTGAATCTAGTTTTTCTATTTTGCATTCTAGAAATAACCTCATGTCCAGCCAAGCATCCAACCAGTCCATCCAAGCACATTTGTGGGTGATCAAAATGACCTACAAAAAGTATACTTTTTTTCTTCTTACCATGATGGACCTGTTCCGCCATTTCTAATTTGCTATTAAAAAACTTAGTTTTTATGTCCACATCGAAAAACGAGTCTTTAAAATTTTTTATCTTATCGTATGGTAATGAAAATCCCCATTTTGGATTATGAAAATTATATTGATTTCTAAAATGAAATAAAGTGGATTTTGGTTTTTTTTTATTATAAAAAAAATTTTTCTTTATTTTTTTACTACTAACTCTACCCTTAAATGATGGACTGTATGTCCATAAGCATAATTTATTTTTGGAGTAATCAGCAATTATATTTCCATTTGAGTCTTTTAATATAGCTTTGATAACATCCCATCCTTTTGGAATTTCCCAACCATTTATTTTTTGACCGCTTTTATAACCAAATATTTTTAATTCTTTATAATATTTTTGCAAAATTCTATAAGCTAATGACATTTCAGTGCTTACATGAACTCTATTTAAAGGCCAAATATCTTGAAGGGCTGCTTTCCATTTTTGATTTTTAATACTGATTTGAGGCATGATTTTTTATCTTATAGATATAATAAAGCATTTCTGCAAATAAATTCCTATGTAAATGATTACAAAAAAGATTTTAACAATTTGGAAATTTTTAGGACTGGTTTTTGAGGTTGATTTTTAGAATATCTAAAGCAAAAATCTTTTTTTGCTTTTTCAACTAAATCGCTAGACCACCATTTTGATGGATTACTTAAAATAATATCAATGTTATTTTTAAATTCATCTTCTGTAAATGATAACATTTTACATCTATTTAACATATTTATAAAAAAAATTTCCTCTGGGTCTATATAAACCAATGTTTTTGGTAGGTAAAAAACCGTTGGCACATCTAAACTAAGAGCCTCCAAGACTCCAGTCGAATAATATAAAAATATAGCTAATTTTGATTTTTTTAAATTTGAATAAAAATTTTTTGTACCATCCTCAATCTTAATTGATGGAAATTTTTGATTTAAGTATGACATCTCTTTAGGATTTGTCCATTTAAAAGTTCTTTTTAATCTTATAGTAGTTTTTTTTTTGTTATCATTTGTAAAGCTTTCTAGTAGGCTGACCAAGCAATTATTGTAAACTCTAAATTCATCGAGACGACTATACGGCTCAACCTCATGACCTGCTGTTCTATGAAGAATTAAAATATTGCTATTTTGAGAATATCTTTTTTGTTTTAAAGTCTTAATATTGAATAGTTCTATATCTTTTTTATATTTTTTTTCTCCCCATCTCAAATATTTATCGCATGTTTGGTACTCATTCGAATTATTTAGTAATCTTTCAGAAGAATCTAACAATCCATGCTGTCCAATTATGTACTTGGAGTTTTTTTTTTCAATTTTTTCAGCTGCCCATATTTTAAAAATATCATCAGCATCATAAGAATTACTTGTAAAAATTATCTTTGGATTTATTGGCCAATTCGAATTATTAATTGTATCCAAAATTTTATCATAATCCTCGACGACTATTTTAGGTAATGATTCTGTTATCAAATTCCTCGCCAAATTTTCAAAAACATTACAACCCTCTTTATTTATATTTATTGCTTTTCTTTTTTGAAAATCAATATCAGAAGAGCTGTAATCAAGATTATTGAGAAATACTGGAAACTCCCTGTTGTAAAAACTAAGTTTTAATTCATTATAAAAAGACAAATAGGTATTCTTAAATGCGATAGTATTTTTTTGTCCAAGTGAATTAAATAAAGATAAAAAATTTTGAACTTTATTTTTCAAAGTATCTTTCTTGGTATTCGGTAAGTTTTCTATATTAGAATTAAAAAATAAATTTTTTGTATTAAAATATCTAATATCAAAATTATTTTGAAAAGATATTTCTATAATTTTAGAAAATAGATTATAATTCCATTCTTCATCGAAACAACAGCGCCACAAGTCATTTGTATTATTTGTTATCTGTGAGTAGTTGTTAAATTTAGATGCATAGGCAAAATCAAATTTGTAGTTTTTTTTAGAGAATTGATCTAGGATTTGGTATCGGAAATAAATAAGTTTTATAAATCTTGATATCCAATGCCCTATTATAATTTTCCAGTACCTGTTGCTAAAATTAGTTGAATGAAATGTATTTAAATTTTCATATAAATCAATTTCAATTTTTTTTGCTATTGCGTCAGTTTCTATTTCAGAATCATATCTAGTTTGACAATTCTGTTTAAGCGATGAAATAAACTTAAAATTAATTTCTTTATTTTCAAAATCTAAATTTTTAAAAAAAGCTTCATTTGATAATAAGAATGAATAATCAGAAGTTAATAAAGGACTATATAAGGATGATAAAAAAACGACTTTCATTATTTTTTTTTTAGAAAATTGCTTTCTAACTTTAACAGTAAATTATAATAATCTTTAGATAATTTCGATTTTAAAAAAATTTTTTTATTTTCCAGTTCTTTAAAATTATAATTCCTAGGACACGAATTTTTTTTTAAGATCTTTTTAGTAAATTTTGTTGATTTTTTCCCTAAAAAAAATTTAATTTTTTTTAAAGTATAATCTGTCTTAGTAACAAAATTTAAATGATTTATTACTAAAATATTTTTTTTTTCTTTTGAGTTTAATTTGGATAATTGATTTTTTTTAAATTTTTCAAGTTTATTAAGTGCAAAGATTACTTTGTCAAATTTATTTAAACACAAATATTTTTTTTCATCCTGAAAAACATAATAAGGCGTTTTTTTATTTAAAAAACCTAAATTCATTGTGCTTGTTCTTAAATTATTCTCGAAACCGCCTTCGTATTTTTTTGCAATCCAGGAATAAGCGATTTCAATTGGATTTTTTATCATTTCTATAATTTTGATATCTGGAAATGCTTGGAACAATAACTTACCAAATAATAACCCATCATGGATCATCAGTGGGATCACAGGTTTACTATTTATGAATTTCTTTAACGTATCATCGCCCTCATTTAATTTAGATCTTTTTAAATATACTTTGGAATTTTTGTAAGAAAAAATACTAGTGACGTCATTTTTTCTATAATTAATTTCTCGAGCTATTGAAAGATAGTACATTTTCATTAATATCGATCGTCTCATCAAATACTTTGCTGATGAATTATCTAATTTTTTAATAAAATTTAAGCATCCTGCCTCCTCTACGATAGGGTCCATACATACCTTTTCAAAATTTACAAAAGATGAAATTGTACTAAGCATAATTGCCTTTCCTGACCTAGTATGTCCTGTGACTCCAACGATTTTTACTGGAATTTTATGTGCAGTGGGATTTATTTTATTATTTTTGAGCATTTTTATTAGTCTATTGTTTTAGATATCAATAATATTTTATACATTTTTTATAATCTTTTTTAGCTTTTTTGTAGTCTGATGCTTTATCAATTTCGGTCCAATAATATTTTTTGATATTTAAAATATTAACCATTATTTTTTTAGATATAAGATCATTAAGAGTTTCTGTGTAATAATTCTTTTTATTAAACTTTAAAATTTTACTCATTGAAGACTTGAATATTTTAATCTTAGGTTTCTTAATTTTTAAAATTCCAATAAAGTTTCCACTTGCTTTGGAGTCTTGACCTTTACCTATGTAATCTAATGTCTTTTTCTTTATGACAACTTTCATAGTATCTTTTCTTATTGTAGAAGTGTCAACTACAGCAGTAATTGCATCATTAGATTTAACCAATTTTTTTATTATACAATCATCTAAGATAATATCAGCAAATGAAATTATCGTTTCGTCATTTAATAAATGTTTGAAATAATATAGTGTAGAAAAATTATTTGTTTTTTTATAGTTAGGATAAAACTTTATATTTGCAATTTTATCAAATTTTTTTTTAATTAAATGTGATTTATATCCTGTAATAATATCTATCTTTTTAATTTTATTTTTTAAAAGTTGATTAACTAATCTCTCTAAAATAGAGACTCCACCTATTTCTATTAAGCACTTGGGTTTTTTTGGTTCTAATTGCCTTATTCTGCTACCTATACCTGCTGCTAATATAATTGCTTTCATTAATATCCTTTAAAATCATTTAAGAATTTGTAAAGTAAATATAATATTCTAATACACTAGTTATTATAGTTACTTTACCGTATTTCTATACCACAGTTCGATATTTACTAACATCCAAATTTTTTTTCCCCAAAAGTCGTAATTAATTTTTTCTTTATTATTCATTAAATTTTCAATCTCTACTAAATTAAAGATACCTCGACGACTGGTTTCTCCGTCTAGTAAAATATCTTTTGCAAATTTATTTAAATCTCCAGAAAACCAGTCGTCCAATGGCACTGGAAATCCTTTCTTTTTTCTTTTAATTATTTTTGATGGTATTAATCCAGTTGAGCACTCTCTTAAGAGATATTTAGATATATCTAAAGTTTCTGAATTTTTAAAACTATTGTTAAATAAACCTGCAATCTTGTGAAAAATAGATTTCCACTTAAATTTATATTTAAATGGTATGTTCATAACATGCTCTACAAGTCTATGGTCACAAAATGGCACTCGTGCTTCAACACTTGATGACATCGAATGAAAATCTAGTCTATCTAATAAACATTTTAAGTGATGTTTTTCAAATAAATATAGAATTTTATCATAACTATTTAAGCTTGGGATCTCATTGAATTCTTTTTCCCAAAAATTATTAATTTTTTTGTCATTGAGAATAGTAGTAAAAAAATCAGATGATAAAATATTTTTTTTACTAATTGGTGAAAACCAGGAATAAATATCTATAAAATGATCACACTGATTATTGTAGTTACTCCAATCATGAATTTTATTGCTTCCCATTATTCCTAGTAAAAAATTTTTTAAATATTTTGGAAAGAATTTTTTTACAAAAACAATTTTATTGTAATCAAAAGCAGAGCTTTGAACCCTTCCATATCCCCCGAATAATTCGTCAGCCCCTTCTCCTGAAATTACAACTTTATTGTGACTTTTAATTGATTTAAATAGTTCATTTAATGCGATTTCATGTGGGATTGATAGCGGTGTTCCTTTTTTTTTAATATTGCTGTCTAGTTTTTCAATATAATTTTTAGAATCTAGGGTTATATTAATATGTTCACTTTTAATCTGATTTGCTATCAATTTAGCATATTCAGATTCATCATAACCATCATTATTAAATGAGGCAGAAAAAGTTTTTAATTTTTCTTTTTTCATTAAAACGGTTAGCAAAGAAGAGTCGAGACCCCCTGATAATAAACTACCAATAGGAACATCGCTTAACATATGATCTTGTGTGACTTTTTTTAGTAAATTTGTAGTACTCTCTAAATAAAATTTTTCTCCAAGGTCTTTTTCTGGCTGACTATTAATTGGTATTTGCCAGTAAGTAATTTTTTTTAATTGGTCTGAAATAACTATCATTTCTCCAGGATTTACTTCTTCAATATCATTAAAATAAGTTCCGACTCCGAAAGGATTTCGAAATGATAAATATGAACTTATTGCATCTAAATTTACTTCTTTACTAATACAATTGCTTTTTAATAGGCACTGTATCTCCGACGAAAAAATGTAACCTTCTTTAACTTTTGCATAAAATAGCGGTTTTATACCCATTCTATCTCTAACTAAGAAAATTTTCTTTTTCTTTACGCTGTAAAGAGCGAAACTAAACATACCATTAACTTGTTTTAAAAAATCCATTCCCCAAAAGCTCAATCCTTCTAAAAGGGCCTCCGTATCTGAATTTGTCTTTAAAACAATTCCTGCTTGATTTAACTTAGATCTAATCTCTGGAAAATTATAAATTTCTCCATTAAAAACTATAACAAATTGTTTATTTTGAGAAATAAATGGCTGATTTCCATTTTTTATATCAATAATAGATAATCTCTTAAATGCTAAACTTGTATATGCATCTTCATAAAAACCCTCACCATCTGGGCCTCTATGTGTAATGGTATTCGCCACTTCCCTAAGGCGAGATCCAAATATTAATTTTTTTTTTTTAAAAGAAAAATTTCCAAAATATCCACACATTTTTAATATCTAAATTTTATTAAAAAATTTGATACTAGATTAAACTGTATTTTATTTCTTATTTCTGACCAATGCTTACCAAACTCAAAGCACTCTGATTTAAATTCAGATTTTGTTATAATACTTATTGCATAATCGAGGCGTATGATCTTATTATTGTTATTAGTGTAATTGTTTTTTTTCACCAATTTTATTAACTTAATTTTTGAAAACATATTTTTTTTTTTTTAAAAAATCAATTATATTGCTTACACTTTTTACTTTACTTATTCTATGAGTATTTATTGTTAAATCGTGACTTTTTCCGATCTCATATTTTTCATGTATACCTATAAAATTTTTGATTACACCCTTTTTTGCTTTTGTATATTGTTTTTTAAAATCTCTTTTTTGACATATTTTTAAAGAACATTTTAAAAAAATTTCAAAATAATCTTTTGTATTCTTCTTAATTTTTTTTCTCCATAACTTGTTGTGTGCAATTCCAGATATCAAAACTAAATTACCTTCTGATTTATATTTTTTTCCTAATTTTATTTTTATATCACCAATCTTATTTCTTGATTTGTTTTGATAATTGAAGTTTTTTATTTTTTTTCTAAATATATCTCCATCAAGATTAGTTACATTGGTAATCTCTAATTTTTTTAATTTATCTTTTAAAAGGCTGCATAAAGTCGATTTTCCAGAAGCTGACAAGCCCGTAAAAAATAATATACATGGCCTCGCACTAAAAAAATTTTTCAATTTTTAAATCCCTGTTTTAAAACACTAATAACTTTGTTTTGATTCTTAATGGTTAAATTTTCATAAATAGGTATGGACAAAGCCTGCTCAGCATAAGCAATTGTGTTTGGTAATTTATGATTTTTTGAATTAGAGTAAAAAGGCTGTAAATGAATTGGCTGATAATGCAAATTTGTATAAATCTTATTTTTCCTTAATAGGTTAAATAATTGATCTCTTGTTATTTTTGCTACTTTGGGAATTAAACGAATGATGAAAAGATGGTAGCTACAAAAATAATTTTTGTCTATATGAGGAAGTTTTAGAGGAAGATTTTTTAAATCTCTATTATATTTTTTAGCAATCTTGTTTCTTTTTTGTACTATAGACTTCAGTCTAGAAAGCTGACTTAATCCAAGGGCTGCATGAATGTCAGACATTCTATAATTATATCCTAATAATTGCTGCTCATAATACCATTTTGGCTTTTTAGTTTTTGTTTTAAATTGTTTTCTCTCTATCCCATGTTCTCTCAAAAGCCTCATTTGCTTAGCCAGAACTAGACTGTTAGTGGTTGCCATACCACCTTCTCCCGTCGTAATCATTTTTACAGGATGAAAACTAAAAACTGTTATGTCAGAAAATTTACAACTTCCTACAGGATGTTTGTAGATTTTGGCTCCTAATGCATGTGATGCATCTTCAATAATTTTAAAATTAAATTTTTTTGATAATTGCTTAATTATTTTCATTTTAGCTGGCAATCCGGCTAAATGAACTGCTACTAAAATTTTTGGTAATTTTTTATTTTTTTTTGCAGTAATTAATTTTTTATACAAATCTTTGCAATCCATATTGTAAGTATGTTCATCAATATCTATAAAGCTAATTGTAGCGTCACAGTATTTCCCACAATTAGCTGATGCAACAAAGGAATTTGACACTGTCCATAAGTGATCTCCTTTTTTTAACCCAAGAGCGAGACAGGCAATGTGGAGGGAGCTAGTGGCACTATTTGTAGCTATTGCATAATTGCTATTGACAATTTTGCTAATTTTTTTTTCAAACTTTGGTACAATTGGTCCCTGAGTAATAAAATCGTTTTTTAAAACAGTATTTACAGCCTTAATATCTTTTCTATTAATATGTTGCCTACTATATGGAAGCATATCAAATTATAATTTTTTTAACATTTTTTTGATTTTATTCACAGATAAAAATGTGTCGTTACTTGCAGAATCATACTCGAAATCAATTGGAACTCTTTTTCCTTTCTCCCCGCTATTATTTTTAGTAAAAATATTTTTTTTCCCATAAAATAAAATAGAGGGTGTTATTATATAATAATCTTTAAACTCAAGAGTTAGGTGAGCACTATCTTTGGGGCAAAGTATTTCGTGGAGTTTTTCTCCAGGTCTGATTCCAATAATTTTAATTGAATATTTTTCTGAAAAAGACTTTGCTAAGTCTAATATTTTCATTGAAGGTATTTTTGGAATAAAAATTTCCCCTCCTTTCATTTCTTTCAAAGCTTTTATAACAAAGTTAATACCTTCTTGAATTGTTATTATAAACCTAGTCATTTTTTTATCGGTAATTGGAAAAAAATTTTTATTTGATTGGATTATACTTCTAAAAAATGGAACAACTGAACCTGTAGATCCAAATACATTACCATATCTCACTACAGAAAAAATTATTCTTTTTTTTCCAACTAAATTATTAGCTGCTACGAAAAGCTTATCGGACACTAATTTTGAAGCTCCGTAAATATTGATTGGATTAGCAGCTTTATCTGTGGAAAGCGCGATAACTTTGTTTACACCGCTATTTAATGCTGCCTCAATTACATTTTGAGCTCCTAAGATATTCGTTTTTACGCATTCCATGGGATTATATTCTGCTGCAGGAACGTGTTTTAATGCAGCCGCATGAACTACTATGTCAATGTTACTAAAGGCCATATTTAATCTTTGTTGATCTCTCACATCGCCAATAAAAAACCTCAATATATTCTTATTTTTGTGACCTTTAAATTTATTTTGTAGCTGATATTGCTTTTGTTCATCTCTTGAAAAAATTACAATTCTCGATGGATTGTAATTGTCCATCAAATGACTGATAAAATACTGGCCAAAAAAACCCGTGCCTCCTGTGACTAGAATATTTTTTTTGTTAAACATGCTTATCAATTGATTTGTAACTACTTTACCTTAATTATTTTTTTATTAAATATTTTATACACTATATCACATTTTTTAATGTTACTTATTTTATGACTTATTATAATAATGCAAATCTTTTCTTTCAAATTAAGAATATCCCTAATTATCTCCTTTTCTGACTCTTCATCGAGAGCGTTGGTCGCCTCATCAAGAATTAAAATCTTGGGCTTAAATAGTAAAGCTCTTGCAATTACAATCCTTTGTCTTTGCCCTCCAGACAATAAGCTACCGCTATTACCTATAATGGTATTCTCTTTCTTTGGTAAATTTTTAACAAATTTATGTAATTTTGATATCTTTAGAGCATAGTCAATATCTTTTTTATTAACTCCAAATCTTTCTCTGCTAAAAATAATATTTTTACGTATTGTATCATCAAGAAGAAAAGGAAACTGGGGGACGTATCCAACCATATTATCTTTAAAATGAAAATTTGTTTTCATCAATTTATTATTTAAGAAAAAGTCTTCACTTTTTTGGATTCCTAAAATCAAATCCATCAAACTAGTTTTTCCAGATCCACTACTTCCATATAAGCCTATAGATTTATTAGGTTGAATTAAAAAATTTGAATTATTAATGATATACTTATTGGAGTTTGGGTATTTAAAATAAATTTTTTGAAAATTAAGACTATTTTTGAATGTAATTTCCAACGAATTTTTATGCAAATTTTTGTTTATTTTTTTTAGGTTTTGATAATTTGCAAGATCTAAATTAATTATATCAAAAAAACTTTGATGAATTCTAATAGAGGTCATATTAGAGGCAATGGAATTAAAAGCTGGTATCATTCTTATGGCAATAAGAGCAAAAAGGGCAATTGTATTAAGTATCTCTGCTTGATTGCTAGTTTCTTCAATCAAAAGAAATGAATAGATAGATATAAGAAAGAGTGCCATTGTTTCAAATACAACTTTTGGAAGACTTGAAATAAAACCCTTATGAAAGTAAAATTTTTTTATTGCAGAAATATTTACATTAAATTTTTTTTCTAAAATTTTATTATTTTTATAAACAAAGTTTTCTTTCAAGGAACCAAAAGACTGATTCAATAATTTAATAATTGACGTTCTGCTATGAATATATTCCTTGGATATTTTATTTAAAAAAAATTTTAATGACTTGTAAAAACATAATAAAACGAGAAAAAATATAGCTGCTATAACTAAAAAAAATAAATTTGTTGTAAAAAATAATATAAAAAAAAGAGCAATTAAAATCAAAAATTCTTTGGTTAATTCCAAAATTAAAAAAAGATATTCAACTGCTGGAGATACATCTTCATTAATTTTTCTAATTAAAATGGAGGGATTTTTTCTAATATTTTTAATATAATGTGTATTGAGAAAAAAACTATATAAAATAACAGAGATTTTTGAGATTAAATTACTTTTGCTCCTTGACAAAAAAAAATTATAAAAAAGAATTATTATATTTTTAAATGTGAAAGCCACAATAAGGAATAGTAATATTTCCTTTAATGAAAAATTATAATTCAACCCAAATAATTTATAAAAAAAATTATTTACACCTATAATAGTACTACCAAATGATGCCAATGTTATTAATGACAACATTTCTAGAAGTACCACTATTACGGCGAAAATAAGTAAAATGAAAAAAGAAATAGAAAAATTTAGAAAAATTTTATTATTTAAAAATTTTTTCATATTATTTTATTGGTAATTTTCGTTTAATTCTAAACTTTATTGAATTTTTATAAATTGTCTTAGAAGAATTGCCATTAAATGGGTGATCAGTTCCAAATTGGACATTAAAGTTTGAATTAAATTTTTTACTTTTAAGCACATTTAGCCACAATAAGCTTTTTGGGGCACTCGTAATTAAAATAATTTTATTTTTTTTAAGACTATAATAATCTTTCATTAGATTGTTATATAAAAATATCCCCGAACCCAATTTAGACATCATTATTTTTAGCCTTGGAAATATTTTCATCATAGAACAAAAATTGAAAAAAGAATTGGTCGAATCAGAGTGACCGAAGTTAATTTCTATTGATAAATATTTACCTGTTTTTTCTATAAACTTAAAATAATCAAAATAATCATCAGGAAACTTAGCATGCGTATGCCACAATGGGATCAGCTCAAATCCAAAATATTTTTTATGATCTAGCTTGTTGTAAAATTTTTTAAAATTTACTAATTTTGGATTTGGCAATTGTATAAACTGAAATCCTTGGATTTTTCTATTATATTCTTGCTTAATTCTTTTCTGTAATTTTAAGAATTCTTCTTCTAATTCCTCAATGCTATTAAAATAATCTTTACTTTTATTAATCGGTAGACTTCTATAAATTAAAGTATTTACTTTAGGTAAATTCTTAAAATAGTTATCATTTAATTTTTTTATATTTTTCTCACTTATGTGCTTTTCGGGTATTTTAGAAATTAAAAGTTTTTCTGAACTTGATCTTAAAAGTACAGCTTTTCTTATAGTCGGTGTTATTAATCTAAATTCATAATCAATCATGATTTAAAATATCTTCTTTAGAAATTTGTTTTTTTTTTAAAATAAAATTAATTTTCTCAAATCCCATTATTGCAATTTGATGAACAATTGACAATGGCTTGGCTGATTCTTGATATTCTTGAAAATAAGAATAATCAAAATTAAGAACCACATGTTTTATATCACTTTTTTTAAAAATTTTTTTGTCCAGATAATCTTTGGAGTTGATTCCAGTTAAATATACTTCAGATTTTGTTCTTAAAGCATGATTCAAGAGTCTATTGCTTGCTCCCAAGTCTGTAATTTCTTTTTTTGTGAATAAGCCAGATTCCTTTAAAACAATATTTTGGATGTTGAATTTTTTTTTAAAGTAAAGCAATTGTCTCATGCATAAGTTTACAAGTCCCTGCTCTCTAAAAATTACGAGGGAGAAATTAATAAAATCGTCTAAATCATTTTTAAATGGAGATCTCTTATATGTATGTTCAATTTTTTTTACAATATCAGGTATGCAGCTAATATCAGTCTTATTTATTTCCACATCATTACAATCTAGTAAATCTGAGCTTTTGCTCAAACGTAACCCTAAAAAATGTTCCAAACTGTTAATTTCAATCATGTTTCTATGCATAAAAGATCTTTTTCTAAACTTGGCCAAATCCATAAAAACAAACACATCTGAAACCATTAATTTATGAACATACCCACACCAGGGTAAAAAGGCTGGTTGGTGAGCGCTGCATATATTTGAGGAATTTTTCATATTTAAAATTATTTAATCCTGGATATAATTTTAGAAACATTTTTTACTCCGTCTACTCTAAAATATTTCAATAGCTTTTTTTTATGCCTATTTAGAAAAAATGAATTAAAATTATTTAAATCTATTTTATCTAATTTATAATTTTTGTAAGTCCCAAGATACACTATGTAATTTTTTTTTTTTAGAAAATTAATATTTCTGATTTGATTTTTAGCTGTAACAACAACATAGCTTAATTTTCCCAAGCATACTCTTTCTATATTATGAATACCACCACTACCAAAGCAAATATCCGCCTTATGAGTCAAATAAGCAATAGTTGGTAGGTTTTGATAAATTTTTATATCACTACCTTTTGTAATTTTATTTAACTCCTTAATATATTTAAATTTTTTTTCAATTATTACAGAAAAATTTATATTTTCTGCAAGGGGTATTAAAAATTTTAGAAATGTACAGGTAAGATTATACTTATCATTAGATCCAAAATTGATGAGTATGTTAATTTTTTTTCTATTAGTAATTTTTTTTTTATCGACCTGATTATTTTTACTATCAATTATAAAATAATTTCTCCCAGAATATATCTCACATTTATTTTTAATTGACCTTGAATTATTTAAATTTTGCTTAAATAAATAGTCACATAAATGCGGCCTGTTTAAGTCATCAATAACTATTAGACAATTTAAATTTTTTTTAATCTTTTTTTCCCAAATTTGGTTTATTCTATAATGATCAATTATTAGCTTATCGATATTATTTTTCTTTAAAATAGATATGACTTCTGATGTATTGGAAATTGGATTTTTAAGTAAAAAATATTTAAATCTATACTTTTTTATTAGATAATGAAATTTTTCTGTAGTGTGTTTTATAATAAAAAAAATTTTATATTTACTTTTAGACCTTAAATATGTAGCTAAACTTAAACATCTTTTTAAATGACCAATTCCAATTTTGCAATCAGCATCCACTCTAATCGCAATAGACTTTTGCATTTATTTTTGAATATATCTAAATAAACAAAAAGATTCAGCCATACTTAATCCAACCGTTGATCCTCTTCTTTTGGCTAGTACTTCAATTGCTTTGATTGATCTAGGATGTGGCCACGGTCTCATTTCACTTCCATAATAATTCAAGGCTTTGATTTTTTTTCTTAAAATTGAATTATTAAAATAAACAAAATAATTAGGATGGAAATTACCATTTGAGTTAATATTGGAACATTCAGTACTAGAATTTACTTCGTAAGTTAAAATTTTATTAATTTTAGATTTCGGAAATGGTCTTGTTGCAATAATGCTGGCTCTATTGGTTATGCCATGGTCTAAATTTAAATCAGAATGATGGTGTGTATAAATGATATTAGGTTTAGTAATTTGTACAATTTTTTCAATTTTTTGGGCTATTTGAAGAAGAGGGACCGTATCAAATGCATTATCTGGAAAATCCTCTGTAAAAAATTTTTTTACACCTACTGTCTTATTAGCTTTTGCAAGTGATTTTTGTAAATTTTTAATTTTTGTTGAGTTTTTAAAATCTTTTATTCTAGACTTAATACCTTGACTCAAAATTAAACTATATACTTTATCACCACTCCTATTATGTACTGCCATTGTTGCTCCACATCCAAGAATTTCGTCATCTGGATGAGCTGCAATTACTAATACTGTATTTTTAGACATCGAAATATCTTATATTTTTTTTATGTTTACTGCAATATCTTCAATTCTAAAATGAATATTGGGTCTAAAAAATTTAAATACTGAAGAAACAAGTTTAAAATCTTTTTTTGTATCTACAGAAAAATTTTTTGATGAAAAATTCAAATTTTTTGACACAAAATTAGATCTACTAAATTTTTGATTTTCATGAATATAATAATTCACGTGTTCTTTTTGGTATTTTTTTTTTGCATTTATAAAAGAATTTTCAAGTGCAGAAAACTTAAATATCTCAACACTAAAACCCTGTGGAGCTGTGGCTGGCTTAATATTTGAAACATAGTCGGTATTACTCTTTAAAAAGAATTGCACAATTTTATCTAATTGATGACTATGCAACAAAGGACAATCGCAAGTAATTCTAATTACTGTTTTTATTTTATTTTCCCTTGCTGCTTCGTAGTACCTTTTTAAAACATTATTTTCACTTCCCCTATAAGTATCAACGCATAAAGATTTAAGATGTTCAAATAATTTTTTATTTTTTTTATTTTTTGGGATAGCAACAACAATTTTATTTATTTTTTTAGATCTAACTAATCTAGCAAGTAATAGTTCAACTAAGGTAAATCCATTAATTTTTTTTAGTACTTTATTTGGCAATCTTTTTGAGCTTTGCCTTGCCTGTATTATGACTCCTATATTGTTATTTTTTTTTCTTACATTATTTAGAAAAGCAGACCTCTTAAAATACAAAAGTTCTTTTTTTTTTTTTATCAAATTAAATTCAGTTTTTAAAAATATTTTAATTGAGGGCGTGTTTTTTTTTTTTATGCGGGCTATTAAGTTAATATTATAGATATATTCTGAATAAAATTTTTTGATAGATTTTTTTAATAAAAGTGAGGACAGTTTTTTTTTTTTAAAATCAGGATGTAGTGAAATACTGACATCTGCATTATAAAAAAGCTTATCGATTTTAAAGATTATAATGCCAATATCTTTATTTTTTATTGTACCCTTATACAAAAAAAAATTTGGATTACGTAATTTATCAGCAAACCAAATACAATGTTTATTAAACGATATAAATTTGGAATTTATCATCATGCTCCTCGCATGAATGTCATTTCTACAAAAATAAAAAAGATGACTATCATTTTTGTTTATGTTTTTTATTATCATAGCTAATTAAGCTTTAACGAATAGTTTCATTAAATTAAAAAATACTTTTTAAATCTTTTTCTTTCGGAAAATTTTTAGTAATAATTTTTTTTTTAGGATCCGCATGTTTGTAATTGACAGGAAAATTTCTTCGTATGTAGCTTTGCTCTGCCAAATCATTAAATCTATATTGCAAACTTACTCTAATTTTATTTGATTTGTTAATAGCGCTTCTATGAACTAAAAAAGAAGAGAAAATAAATGCATCGCCTATTTCTAAATTGTCTTTTTTTTCTCTAGCAATCTCGCTATTACTTAAGGGTATTGTTTCAAACCATGAATGTTTTTTTGTTTTAAATAAACCCTTTTTGTGGGTAGAAGGTAAATAAAATATTGAACCCATATTTGATAAAATTTTTACCAAAGGTACCCAAATAACTAGACAGTTTAAACTACCTTGAATAGTTCTCCAATCCTGGTGGTAAGGGGCATAACCCATTCCCTGCTTATTGTTTGTAAATTTACTATTAAGCATTATTAAAGGATCTGTAGAAAATGCCGGAGATTTTAGACCGAGACATTTAACTAACGAAAGTATTTTATTTGTCGAACCAATATTATAAACCTCTAAAAACTTTTGCATAACTTTTAATGTCAAATTATTATATTCCGATGGATAGACTTTTCTATATTTGTCTAA
>Ga0115004_10000623_pt1 | contig 27234 bp, 32 predicted proteins | sample ArcticOcean_MG_C_10_FD_88737 | JGI IMG/M metagenome (GOLD analysis project Ga0115004, IMG submission 88737) | Marine microbial communities from western Arctic Ocean - ArcticOcean_MG_CB11_90 | ecosystem: Environmental > Aquatic > Marine > Oceanic | place: Arctic Ocean: Canada Basin | collected... | reverse complement strand
CCTCTCTGCGGCAGCGGTAGCCTCTGCATGTCGTTTCCTCTCTGCGGCAGCGGTAGCCTCTGCATGTCGTTTCCTCTCTGCTGCAGCTGTAGCCTCTGCATGTCGTTTCCTCTCTTCGGCAGCTGTAGCCTCTGCATGTCGTTTCCTCTCTTCGGCAGCTGTAGCCTCTGCCAATAAGTGCTCCTTCCACATCTCTGCGGCAGCTACAGCCTCTGCCTGTCGCTTCTTCTCTGCTGCAGCTGTAGCCTCTGCCTGTCGCTTCTTCTCTGCTGCTTCTTCTTTTACTTTGGCGCGTCTCGCTTTAGCCAATAAAGCATCGATAGAATTACTAGAAGGGGGTGGGATACACGAATCACATGGTTTTGTTTCAGTAAAGGCGGGGCGAGGAGCTACCTTCTGGGTTGACCGTCTATTGCCCTTTAAACCAAATACAACCCCGCTAGGCCGCACAAAATTATAAGACGACATATTGCGGGAATCAGTAGTCTGTCCAATTTTCATTCGGATTTTCTGCATATAACAATAATTAAGATAATTATTTTCCACAACCACAAGACATTTTTTTAACAGCAGGCATATTCTTAAACATCCGTAGTTTATTGCTACGTCGTGAAACAACTGGTGGCGTCTTTTGTATAATACGACGCCTAACTGGATAAGCTTTTGAAACAGAAAATACTAATGGCATATATATCTAGCTTATATTTTCTTTTATACATTTACATCCAGCAATTACTTCTCCCTTTTTATACTTATTATTTTCTATTCTTTTAGAATTTTCTCCTAAAGGATATGAGCCTTGTAATGCGTATAATCCTTTCTTTTTTAATAAATATCGTTGATAGGAATTGTGTTTAACGTCCACCCCTATACCCCCTGGGGCTTGGGATCCGGGTCTCATGGATGTTTGAGATCTTTTAGTACTGTTTCCTCTACTTGGAACGGTTCTATTAAATTGTAATTTAGAACCGGAGAATCTGGCCCGATCGCTCGCTTGGCTCCCACCGGGTTTACCAATATAATATAATTTCTTATCGGTTATATGAGTAAATAGATCATGCGAAGCTACAACCGACTCTAGATTACTAGTGTAAAGAGAAGATGGTATTCGCACTAAATTAGTAATTACTTTATTTTTTGTATCTAACTGTAGGTCTCTCAACGCTATACTACACGAAGCATCCATCACGGAATCACTACCTATACAAGCATTACACGCTTTACATCGAGAGATATTAGGCGAATAACAACTTAAATCATACATATATATAAAAATTGATATTTAATTTATAGGAATATAGAAAATATGGACAATTGTGACTTTTGTAAAAAGGCCAACGCCTCACCGGATCATATAAGATCATGCAGAATACTTCAGCAATGCCCAACCTCTACCGACCCCATGCTATCTCTCGTGAAAATACTATTAGAGAGAATAGATCATTTAGAAGATCAGCTACTACAAAAACCATCCAAGCCAAACCATTTAATTAACCAATTAAATGATTCCGAACCACCACCATGTTCATTTGAACATTACTATACTTCTAAAGAAATAACCCAAACTCAACTAAACCGATGCTTATGCAATCATACCCAAGCCTTTGTATTTGAGTCCGAACCCATAACAGAAATATTAGCTTCCTGGTTTACCTCCCCAACATTACCCATTAAAGCTTTTGAATCAAAACCAAATAAGATATATATATATGAAAATAAATGGATTTTATTAAATGCCTATCATTTAAAAAAATTCACGAATAACTTGAATAAAAAATTAATGGAATGTCTAAATAAAAACTGGGAACAAAAGATGGATAATGAAAAACATGCACAACTATATTGTGATTGTATGATGACTATTTGTGATAATAAACCGCAACGACAAACCTTCTTAAAGAAGTCGCTATATACTATCCTTGTGTCGGAGAATACTCCGCCCAAAACTCCTTATATGTCATAAGGATACCTAGGGCACGCCCATGCTTGGCCTTTGCTGTACCCTGATCTAATGTTTCTACTATTACTTTAAATGTTTTTTTTGTAACATTGCTACCTATTATACCCCCATGCTTTAGAATATAAGCTTCAACGAGTGATTTATGTCCGGTGGCTAGTTTTGAAATAACAATATTTTTTTCAAACAGTGGATGCGCAACCTCTAAACTACTAGGAGCAACCGCCTCCTCCGGCTCGGCGGCATCAAGTTTATACGACATGTTTATTTCAGAGAGGAACTCTTTAAATTCCGCAATGTTGGCGAGAAATAGCTTCGCCGTTTTATCTCCTAAACCATCTACCTTTAATAATTGTTTTAATAGGACGTCATGGGATTCTTTCGTTTCAAATATATCAGGAATAGCTTCTAAAATCGGAATCATTTTTTTCTCTCCTAATCCTCTACCAAAAACATTACTAGCTTTCATAAGTAGTGGCAAACTAGCCGCTTCTAGTCTCGTTTTAATATTAGTAGTCAGTTTTTCTGCCGTCACTTCTTTGACTCCAGGCACCGAGAGAAAGTCAGTCTTTTCCATTTTTACTATTTTGGGTATAGTATTATATCCTGCTTCCATTAATTTCATCACATTACCCTGTTTCAATCCGCCAACCGTTAATGCGCTAAAGAAAGAGAGTATACGTTTGAACTGAACCTCTTCATTCTTATCGCCATCTGTAAGTATTATATCTACTTGTGTATCATTCCATACGTAGTCGTATTCGGGCATTTTTGGTTCCGGTGCGGGTTCTACCACAGACAGAATATGTGGAATCACATCGCCACTCCGAATTAATTCAACAATGGAACCAATTCCTAAGCTATTCGTTTTAACAAATAAAGCATTAAACGCCGTGGCGTATTCTATAGTTGCCCCTCCTAAACTGACTGGTTCGATGCGAATTCTAGGTTTTAAATACCCATCTTTACTAGGCGACCATAACACATCTACTACTTTAGCTTCAACTATCTGATCTGAGAATACCATTTTAAAGGCAAAGGCATGATCCGGATTGCCAGAGGTACGCGGATATATTTTATTATGCGCAACAATGATTCCATCTATTTCATACGCATAAGAACTCCTCCACTGTAGTAGAAGAGCCGATAAATATTCATTCGTTAATGTGGTAGACTCTTCATACATTACACAATCAGTGGTGGATGAACCCTTTAAATATTCCATTTGATCTAGAGGTGTTAACTCCGGTACAATACATTCATATGCCAAAAACTCCAATGACTTTATCTTTTCAACATCTATAGTCAAACTATTCACTAACCCAGAGACGGAATTTCTCGGATTGGATGACCCCGCAAAATGTGTAGCGAAATTTTCTTTTGAAATTAAAAATTCACCTCTAATAACTATCGTCTCTTTCCCTCCTAAATCTGTCGGTAGAGAGAGATACGGAATTAAATGACTTATATTTTGACCAACTTTACCATTTCCACGAGTATATAACGTCGCACCAGAGTCATTTAAAACATATAACCCACTAACCCCATCTAATTTAGCACTAATAACATAGGATTCTGGCTCATTATATTGTTTTTTCCATTTTGCCAGAGCATTAGTAGTTGGTTTTATCTTATCCATCGACCACATCTCATATGGTAGCTCTACTTTTTTACGACCCACCGGAGCACCCACATCATCCAGAACCGGATTATCCGGATATTTTTTTTCTAAATATTCTTTAATAATATCATATTGATTATCTGAAAGCACCGGTTCACTACTATTATAATATACCTCATTTGCATACGTAATCATTGAACCAAGCATGTCAGACGATAATTTCTCTAATGCAGTGATACCTACGGATTTGAATCTATCAATTAGTTCCTTGGCCGTATCTTGCTGTTTATTTTTAAACGTTTTATTCTTCCGTTTAGATTTATTCGTATGCTTAGGTTGCTTCTCCTCAGGTTGCTTCTCCTCTTCCTCTGGTTCCTCCGGCTCTTCCGGCTCTTCCGGCTCTTCTGGTTCCTCAGGTTCCTCCGGCTCTTCCGGCTCTTCCGGTTCTTCCGGTTCATCCGGCTCTTCCGGTTCTTCCGGTTCATCCGGCTCTTCCGGTTCTTCTGGTTCCTCCGGCTCTTCTGGTTCCTCAGGTTCCTCCGGCTCTTCCGGTTCCTCAGGTTCCTCTGGCTCCTCCTCTTTCTGTACTGGTTTATTCCCGGTAAAGGCATTCTTTCTCTCTGCAGGTTCTTTATATTCCATATTTAAAAAGTCAAATATATCTTTTTCGCTAGTAAATGCCTGGGTCACCTTTTCACCCTTGACCTTACCGACCATTTTATGGAATCCATGCTCGTTTAAGGTATACCCCATGTCTAATGCTTTTTGTCGCATAATGGTGTTAAATGTGGCGCTTCCAGTAAAATACAACAGGGCAAATGGATACTCTTTACGAGGGCTATATAAAAAGTCTAAACGCCTTGCTGGTTTACCTTCTAATTGTCCAATGACCAGATTTTTCATTCTACCATTAGCCAGTATATGAAGAATCACCCCCTTATCTCTCAAACGTTTCACAAATTGTTTTAAAATAGCTGGTTTATCATTGGTTAAAATCACATCAATATCACCAGAGTCAGTAACCCCTCTCCTATAAGATCCGACAACCTGGTATTCCGCATCTTCATAATCAAACACCTCATCAAAAATCAATTTATATGCCTCAATCTCCTCGCGTGGAATACGTAGTTGCAAATCATCATAATATTGTAATCCTAGTTTTTGGGAGGGAGTTAATAAGTCGGGCTGTTGTCTCAGTTCATCCAATGACTTGATTCCTAAATTAATAAATGCCTGGGCATTTTTTGGTCCTACTCCATAAATCTTCATAAAGGTATGAATAGGGTCATCACGATGCTTTTCTAAGTCCTCTATTTTTCCAGTATCCAGGTATTCCTTCAGTTTCTCCAATATTTTCGGACCGATACCAGGCTTACCCTTTACTTGTTCTATAGATGTGATAGGTTCTTCCATCAACATAATCGTTTGTGACGCCTTTAGGTATGCCCTAGCCCTATGCGCCTCTCCTCTGGAGTGCCGCCAGGCTTCCAGTTCTTTTAACAGTTTCACAAATTCTTCGTTTAACATGGGCATATTAGTTAAGCTATTCTGTTTAACTAGTTTATTATTCAATTTTTTAGAAGGCGATAATGGAGTATCTTTTGTAGAGAATAGTTTCGTCATTTCTGGCGATAATTTAGTATCTAATACATTGTCCGTACTTTTAGGTTTTAACGGACTAATAATCTTGGTTATTATCTTTGATATTAAACTACCCAAGCCAGGGGATGAAATAGGCGGTTCCACTACCGGTTCTTCGGGAACCTCGTCCACTACCGGTTCTTCGGGAACCTCGTCCACTACCGGTTCTTCGGGAACCTCGTCCACTACCGGTTCTTCTGGAACCTCGTCCACTACCGGTTCTTCGGGAACCTCGTCCACTACCTGTTCTTCTGCTGGTGTAGCCTTTTTAGACTTTAATGTCGTATTTTTTTTAGGAGTTGGTACCTTTAACGTTTTATAACACATTTGGTTTTTTTTATACCCTTTTCTACATCGCCCTGTAACTGGCCCATATTGGTCTGCATCCATATTATATTACTTGTTAGAAAAATAATCTCTCCTAAAAGTTGCAGAAAGATAGTGATCTAATTTCATAACTTTATCTTTTTTTCCTGCACTATTCTGGACAGACTGTCTTTTCTTGATAGGTTCAAAAATACTTGGGGGTATTGGTTTTTTTTCCATATATTTATTTTATATATTTATTTTATATGAAAATACATAAAAGGTATTCCTCTAGGCATAGGGAAAATGGCAAATTAATAGACGGAATTGATATCACCGGAGGCATCGACATCACTCCAGGCATCAATATTAATAACCAGTCTCCTAAAGCATATATTAAAATTCACAATCCAGTAAAAAATAAAACCAAGAAACTAACTTCTAAAGACATTGTGGACTATTTAAATAACCGAAAACGAGGAAAATCCCTAAAAAAACGACTACAATCCAGAAGAAAATCTCGGAGAAATCCAAATAAATAAATAATTGAAATAAATATCTCCAGAAACCAACTCATAAATGGATTATCTCTCTAACCAACACCCCCACCAAAATGACTCACATATTTCCTTTGAGGAAGGACCACATATTTATACTATCGATGGCGATTCATCTTACACATCCGTAACTACATTTAACCACCAACATTTTGAACCCTTCAATGCTGATATCATCATTAAAAATATGATGAGGTCCAAAAATTGGACCAAGAGCAAATATTATGGCCAAACCCCCAAAGAAATAAAAGCCGGATGGGAAGAAAATAGAATAGCGGCTGCGACCGCTGGCACCAATATGCATTACGATATAGAATGCTTCTATAATAATATAGAAGTCTCCAATAGTTCTACTGAATATAGCTATTTTAAAGCATTTGTCAAGCAAAACCCGCATCTAAACCCCTATCGTACGGAATGGATGATATATGACAAAGAACTACAATTAGCAGGATCCATAGATATGATTTTTGAAAACGAGGATGGTACTCTCTCTATATATGATTGGAAGCGATGCAAAGAAATAAAAAAATCATCCCCATGGAACAAATTTTCAAAAACAGAATGCATAGAACATATACCTGATACTAATTATTGGCATTACTGCCTGCAACTAAATACCTATAAAGCTATTCTAGAGAAAAATTATAATAAAGAAATAAAAGAAATGTATTTGATTTGTCTTCATCCCGAAAACAAAAACAAATCCTTTCAACGAATTAAAGTGGTGCCATTACCCAAAGAAATAGAGTCCCTATTCTATCTACGAACCGAACTACTTAAATAATAGAATATAATTATATAATTATGAGTATCTCTGAATGGTTAGAAAAAGGCAGCTATTTACTAGCTATAGGGGGGTCTGGTATTCTAATAGCGGCAGTAATACTATCCCAGGTAATATATGAAGCTCCTAAAGAGAAACAGAAAGAAGACGAAGAGACCCATATAACCCCCGTGGTAGAAGAAGAGTATGATAAAAAATACCTGGAAGAATTAAAAAGTATGGAGCACAGAGAGATGTTAGACTCAGAATTAGAAGTATTAAAAACCAAAGTATTAGATGAAGATACTCCGCTGGGAGTAATAAAACTGTATTATGATCATGAATATAAAGGATTTATATGGTATTGTGATAGAAATCACGTACCTTATCGGTTTTTAGAAACGGTCGTGAGAAAATATATTATAGAATATGATTGTTGTAATTTGTATGTAGATTTGCACGATGAATTAGATAAAAGTTCCAAGTTATCAAATAGAGCGGAAGAGAAATTATCTACGCAGCATCCGAACACGATTTTTGTAGAAACTAAAGACAAGCGAGCTCAACTATTAAAAATTTTAGCGATAAAAAATAATTATTTGAAATTCAAATATGGTGGTAAAATAGAAGAATATAAGCCATTGGTAGAGTCTTCTACCTTTAATATTATTAATATTGATTTTTCTACCTACAAACAGTTAAAAGAAAAATCTAACTAATAGTATATATGGGGGACCAATTAGATTTTTCTAAATTATTATTGTGGAAATTATTATTATCCATAAGTAGTTTAGATGATGCGCTAGATGCTCAATATTATGCGGACTGGGACCAATATTATGGTAATATAGATCCATATCCTAATACCCTTATTGTTATATCCGGTAAAGAGAAAAACAGACTAAAAAAAATAGACGAACTAAAAAACTCAGATGAAGAACAATCGATAAAAACTCAGGAAGATAGAGCAAGAGAATCGATAAAAACTCAGATACAAGAAAAACTGAAAAACTATCAAATAGGAGGAAATATCGCTGAAAAAAATCGGAAAAACAACGCCACAATACAACAATTGAGAAACGAAATAACACAACTGCGAGAAGACCTAAATATATTAAAAAAAAATTCGAAGAACACTGAACCAGAACGTACAGCAGAAGATAATAAGCAAGCAGAAATAACGTATAAAGAGGCTCAAATACACCTGCTGACGCAAACAGTAACCACAGACCGGGTGAAAGAGATGGAACATAACAGAAATATAGGTAGAAAAACCCGGTTAAAAAAAGAAGAAAAACAAAGAGAGCAGAAAAAAGGGCTCGATAAATTAAACGACGAGCATTATGACACGCTGAATAAGGAACGAAACGCCCACCTAGAAGAATTAAAAACAACACCGGAACTGGAAAAAAAGGGGCTGGTTTCTACATATGAGACCAAAAAGGCGGACAAAATAAAGGAGCATAAGGCAATAATTAAAGCAACGGAAGATAAACACAAGGAGGAACTCCTAGAGATAACGCATAAAAATTTACACAAAGCTCGGGAAGAGATAAAATCATCAGAAGCAGCAGCAGCAGAAGCAGCAGCAACCGCACCAGCACCAGCACCAGCAGCAACCGCACCAGCACCAGAAACACCAGCAGCAGCACCAGCAGCACCAGCAGCACCAGCAGCACCAGCAGCAGCACCAGCAGCACCAGCAGCACCAGCAGCACCAGCAGCACCAGCAGCACCAGCAGCACCAGCAGCAGAAACACCAGCAGCAGAAACACCAGCAACAACACCAGCAGAAACACCAGCAGCAGAAACACCAGCAGCAGAAACACCAGCAACAGAAACACCAGCAACAACACCAGCAGAGAATACCCCAGCCCCCCACGAGCAACACGAGCAACACGAGCAACACGAGCAACACGAGCTTGCTGCTAAGAAGCATGCTGCATCGGAAGCAACGACCACGCTCCTAAAAACCCATCCGGAAGCCAAACAAAAAATAGCTGCCGCAACTGCCCACGCAGAGGTAGCAAAACATCACTTAAAAGCATCCGCTACTAAAGCAGCCCATCACCTAAAAACCGCCCATAAAAACACTAGAAACTCGAGTCATGGAAGTGGTGCTAATTTTAAAAAAAAACAGGCCGAATCCAATAATTTAATTTATTTAGAACAAGCGATAGATGATGAAGCGAATGAGCCATCCTCAAATACACTAACGTTTGAGGGCGAAGAATATAAGAGATACGGAAATAAAACCGACTTTATATCATCCCTAGAGGACAAATTAGGACTGTTAAATGGTCCTCTAGTTTCTATAGTTAATGAATTTTATGACACAATAGACCCCCTAACGCTAAGCTATTTAAATAAATTAATTGCAACATCCATTCCTTTAATAGACCGACTAAAATTATATATATTTTTGGCGAGTTTAATACCCGAATTTGCGGAGGCATTTTCCATATTTTTAGAGACAATGAACCCCTTTTGGTTAAATATATATACTACAAACTTAAACCATAATATGAAAGGGTTATTTTATAAGCATGGCGATGTATTACAAACCAAAAGAGCTAAATCTCTACTAAAAACCGCAGAGAGGACAAAGGCACTTAAAGACGGCATTAAAAGCAGAGCTAAGAAAAGCATGGCAATGACATAGATTGTTATTTTTTTGTCTTCTCTCTATATTCCATAAATCCAATACTTTTTTCAATATCAAAGGAAGAGCCTAAATGATCCTGCGCAATTATTAGTGCTTGTCTCTCTGCGTCAGGTAATGATGCGATATATTCTTCTACAACCGTTTCCATTGATTTATAGTATAATATGATACTATAAATCAATTTTTAATATAATCCCCTGCCTTTTTTTGAAGCTCGTCCCCGACGTGATCCCCGACGTTGGCGCCCATGACGTTTATGTTTTGTTTTACGTTTTCGTTTTCGTTTACGTTTTACCGTACGTTTCCTAGTCCTCCCACTAGCCTTACCCGGAGAATCCCCGTCTACAGACCACGGGAATAATGGTTCCTCTGGCACTATACCGTCCGATAGATTATACAACGCCCCTACCACCTCTATTATATTATATGCTTCTTTAGAATACTTATCCGTCAATAGATAGGTTTCAATCAACGCATCTATTTTGTTTCGTATAACATCCGATTCAATATAATTATAAATCTCTCGGTACATTAATATAACCGAAAAAAGGTCATTATTTGGCAAATATACCGTTTTAAAATATTCTAACTGATTTTGTGCTACAATAGCTTTATAATTATGTATTAGAATCTGTTTCATGCGTCCGTTTTTATCATAGGAATCTAACTGTGTTAGATGGGACGTGTCGTACGCTTCTAGCGCTTCCCAATCTGTTTCTTCTTGTATTTTATTGAAATTGTGTGTTATCAATGCATTCCCGAACGACGAGCCATAATATAAGGTTCCTGGTACTTGCAATTGATTAAGAACTACATTATAATCATCTGGAGTGATAATTTGTGTTTTATTTATATATCTAGCAAAACCCCAATCAATCAATCGCATTTGGTCTTCCGATTCATTATATACTATATTAGTAGTCTTAATATCAAAATGATAGATACCGAAATTATTCAACTTGTAAATACCATTAACGACTAGATCGATCAATGCGGTATTAAAGGTATGAAACATCGCATCATTCATACTCCCCTTCTGCTCTAAATATTTTTTTAAATCTACCCCTCCATCTACCTGATTTAATACTCTATAATTTTTTACCTTTTTCGTTATATCATCCACCGTAAAATTACAATTGGCTCGTTGTTTTTTGGGGTCAGGATGAGGCCAGTTAGAGTCATTGATGTCTTTGATATTATCCTTATTTTTAATATCAATCACACATCCATCCTCCTGTAATGGAAGAACCAAATACTTCTTTTGCCAAGCCATATCTGCATGTTGAAGTTTTAGTGCATTAGAAATGGCGATAACTTCATATATCTCGTTATTAAAGTTAGCATCCGTCATTAGTTTGCTGACATATCCGGTTTTGAATTTGGCATTTAAATCTACTTTGCTACGCCGTCGGAAAAATCCGGAAGACGGATTCGAACATTTTAAGGGTGGTCTAAAAACACATCCATAAGTACCCCTTTGTACAAATTCCCCGCCCGTTTTATGAGAGTTCACCATATATAATGTATAATATTTAAAATTCTGGTATTTTAAGAGCGAGATTTGTGTCGCCGTTTTTGTGATAGGCGATGTCGCCGTCGTGATGCTCCTCTACGCTTTCGGGTAGAGCGTTTAATCCCAGATGCAGTGCCATGCCGCGTCCTAAATGCCGATAGGGGTGATAACGGAGTTGCACGGCTTACGGATTTATTCTTATGCCGCAATCTCTCCGCCGACAATGGTGTGATATTTTGGCGCCGCCACAGTTGTGTTAACGGAGACGACGGAGACGAGTGAGACGAGTGATAAACGCTAGACTTTTGGGTTGTACGTTTCGCCCGTTGCATAGTGGGAGGGACCAACGAAGGGGATAGTGCTTTTCTAGATTCATTCATCTTTATTAAATGATTATATTCCGGTAGGGTTATTTTGTTTTCTGCTAATTTTTTATTTAATAATGCTGTATTGGGAGAGACGGACGCACGAGGAGACTGCGAAGGCTTAGTAGGAGACCCAACCGAATGAGAGAGATTATGCAACGAATATTCCAAATTCTCTATATTATATGGGTTCTTTGAATAGGTATCTGATAGTATATAAGTATTTATTAAGTTGTTAATATTTTCTCTAATTTTGCTAGATTCCAGATAACCAGAGATAGTAAGATATATTAATAAAAAAGCAAATATATCACTGTTCGGCAAATATACCTTTTTGAAATAATCTAGTTTGGATTGCTTTACAATCGCTTCATAATTTGGAACTAAAATATCATTAACATGCTCTGGGTAATACGCGACTAACGGCATATAACCTAATTTATGGGGCATTAAATATTTACTAAAAGCGGTCGTTGTAGGTAGTGACTGTCTAAGTGCTTTAAAATCAGAGGACAATAATGCATGTCCATAATGCGCCCCATAATATAATGTTCCGAGAGATTTCAATCTTCTAAGGGTTTGCTTCAACTCGTGTTGAGTATGTATTTTATGTTTCTCAATATGCTTTACAAACCCCCAATCAATTAATCGCATACGCCCATCCTGTTCATTATATACAATATTTCCAGCTTTAATATCAAAATGATATATACCTAAATGATTCATCTCATAAATTCCATTTACTAAAAGATCTATCATTAAATTATTTATTACGTTGAAATCTGCTGTAGTCAGTCTCCCTTTCTTCACTAAAAAATCGTTCAAATCCTTTCCGCCATCCACCATATTTAAGGATTTATACGAGGTAGGTCTCTCGGAGATATCAGCCCATTCCAATAGACACGGATCTTTCCCCCCCGTACCTAGATTGGAATCCTTAATATCTAGTTCATTGGTGGAATCATTCACATTAATGGTACAACCATCTTTCTTTAATGGCAGGACAAAATATTTTTTTTGCCACTCATCATCTTTCTTATCAAAAATTTTAGAAACAATCTGCACCTCATTAATTTCATCGCTAAACGCGTAGTTTTTCATTAATTTACTGACAAAACCAGAGCTAAATTTGGAGTTTAACTCTGCATCGTCGCATTTTAAGGGTGGTCTAAAAACACACCCATAAGTACCGGTTTTTACAAAATCTCCAGCCATCTGTTTCCGTTTTTTTGACATCCGGTTTTTTGACATCCGTTTGGATGTTTTATGTTTGGGTGTTTTATGTTTGGGCTTCATTATACTTAAGTGCGATTATAATTCCTTCGCCAATAATCGTTTTAACCTATTATCTCTCTCTCATAGTACTTACCTGTTATGTCAAAAATAACAACTGAAACTCCCAAATTTTTTGGTACTAATTATAATTATAATACTATTATAATTATAATAGTTTCAATTTTCAATACTAGAGAGCGCCTCCAGTAGAGGGTTTATGATGTAATATAAAACATCAACAGTCTATTATATTGATCCTTGTTCTTGAGCATCAATTTAGAAAACGGATAATCTATTTTATAGTGGCTTATATATAACAAATGCATTAAATCGGTTAATTCCTCCAACTGCATAATTCGGGGTGAATAAGCGATACTTTTAAAGGCAATAATACATTTAGAGTCATCTGTAAAAGGCGACAATTTAGGAGGATTTATTCTTACGCAGTACGGTGCTAATTTACCTGTAGGCATCGTATCAATAGTAAATATTTTCACATATTTCTCTCCATCTAAATAAGGTATCACGCTAACCGCATACATATATTGTAAAAACAAATTAAAAAAGTAGAGAGACAATGACCCAATAACATATAAAAGAATATCAACTATATAATTATAATGCAAAATTATAAACGACGTAATCAACATAACGAACTGCGCAGAATTAATAATCAGCTAGTATCACTGATGTCGTCGTTATATAAAATCCGATCAAGAAAATATACCAATCATAGTTTACAAATGGAATTTAATGCGCGCCGTAAAGTAGATAAGATTCGCCATCAGTTACAATTAACGAAGATGAATTGGTAAGAAATTAGCCAACATAAAGCAGTTGGATCCCATGATATACCCCAGTAAACACCGCGAGTGCCAGTAAAAGGGGGTAGGTAATAGGATTGATGGATTTACGATAGATGCCAATATAGGCTAATATAGGAACGACTAGCAAAAGGTGCATAAGATATATCAGGGTTTTGTTCTTTTGTTTATCTTCGCCTTCTAGTTTATCGGAGGTTTTGGGTTTTTGTTTTTCTGGCATATGTGGAGGAGGTTTAAATAGTTTAGTTAGCCCCCCAACCGTTCCACGCTGCAGGGGTAATATACGGCAATCAAAAAAAGCATCATACCACGCCATGGAGACATAAGAGAGAACAAATATGATAAAGAGAGCAATCCCTAAAGTAATATTTGTTTTAAATTCCGGTTTAAATAAAAAGAGAGCCATCACGAGAATAGAAAATACAATACATTTTGGGTTTAGGGCAAAAGGTTTTCCAAATAGTCCGCCGGCCATTATATATTAAAAAATACATTAAAAAATATGAAAAATATTCATTAAAAAATATATTATTAATATTGTATTTTTAAAATACTTTAAATTAAGAGAACACACCGGATAGTCATCCGAGCATATTCAAGGGCATATAGGAGTGGGTGTTGGAGTTGGAAAAGACGGTGGGGTCAATAATTAATTTAGCGTTGCTTAGGAGTGCTTCGGATCGTTTCGATTCCAGATATGCTTCGGTTAGAAGTTCTTTATTCGCCTCGGCTTCAAGCATAGTGGCTTGAGAGGCAGATTTCGCGGCAATGAGGACTTTCTTTCGCTCGGCTAGATTATTAATGGATTGAACTTCTGCTTTAGATTTGGCTTCGGCTAGGGTCCTATCAATGCCGTATTGATGCGTGAGTTTCTCTTGTTCGGCCATTGCTCTGGCGGTTTCGTGGGCGGTGGCTTGAAGAATGCGTTGTTTAGAGGCATCCTGCTTAGCATGCTCCTGTTCTTTTTTCAGTTGCTCAGTCCGCTCATAGCGTTCTTGCATCTCCTTTGATACTCGTTTGTTTCGCAAACGAATACCTTTAACGCTAATACAATCGTCTACACCATACGACTTGAGGTTTTCTACAAGTTTAGCGTGCAAAATGTCATCGACTTCGTCAAACTTGGTAATATACAAATCATCTAGAGGGAAATTCTTACAAAACTGGTCTACTTCACTAGGAATATAATCGTAAATGAGGGGTTTGTCATATTTCAAGCCATATCCTTTGAGGACTTTCAAAATACATTTATCCGAGGAGTCAAGCTTATTAATGACGTCGATATCAAAATGAACTTTGCTGCCTTGGTTAGATGCGCAGGCAACATTTAGTAAAGTATCGGTTTGGTAGACGGTTTCAATGGGAACGGCGGTGGTCAGGAATGGCTCGTGATAATTCCAACCGGGATCATCAATTGTATCCAGCAGTGATCCACCTCGGTATCGGACACATCTATGTCCTTCTGGACATTTATATGCCCCAAATATGGCAGAAACAGCGGGACAACACGTAAGCAACAGAATTAGAGCGGTGATTGTAGTGAAACGGGTCATGATTATCTATCCTATACCCGATGATAATGGTTTCAATTTTTTGAATATATATAGTGTTACGATATAAACAACTAGTAACACTATATATAGATATGTATAGAAGGAGAAGAGCTCAGAGGAAACCAACATATAATTATTCCAGCGCGCAGTATCCAGAATTATGCAAGCAAACTATGACCAATAAACATACTAATTGGGAACATATTTTAGCTACCTCAAAAGAGGAGGAAACCATGGAGGTTGAAAATAATATATTTGATAATAAAGCCTACCTAGAGTTGGAGGAAACTATCCAGGAGTTAGAAGAGAGAAATGAAACCTATAAGTGGGAAGATGAGATGAGATATGGTATCGGTCGAATGAATGAATGGGACCGAGGATATTATAATGGTAATCCATATATATATTCCTGGGAATGCGAAAAGATGCAGTTTTTTACCGAAGCATCGGAAGGAGAGATGGATGACGATGAGTTAGATTGATTATATATAAAACCGATTTATATATAATGGAAGAATTATTTGATACGAGTTGGCTGGAAGAGTATGAAAATAAAGAGAAAGACCTAATTAACCAAACTACCTTCGCCAAAGAAGACATTGCTAGCATAAAAATATATATACTGTATGTTAATATCCACAATAATTTAGAAAAAATTAATATTACTACCCAACCCCTACAACATAATATATTAGACAAAAACACCCTTTTACATATTATAAAATCAAATACAAAAGACACTTTTAAAATACTGTCTATTGCTAAATATAACAATACTTTAGACAAAGATGATTTGCATGCATACATTAATGAAAATCTGGAAGATACTTTTTTAGAATCCATTACTACATTAGATAATATTCCGTTTGAACCCGGATTATGTATATTAGAAAATATCCACGCTTTATATTTCATCTTTAAAGAAAAACCCGTCTCTCTTCACAAAACCAAACATTTACGCCTCACTCACAATAAAACAAAACGTAAAACAACTTAAAAAACTATGACCAATATAGTGTAACTATGGCATCGGTAGTATCAGCACTAGACAATTTTACGCCGAAGCAAGTGGGAGAGAAGGGACATACAGAGTATGGCTGGTCAAATAATATCCAAGAAAGGATAATGCAGTTATTTTTTCAGTTGACTAGGTGTAATAAACAGAGAATGGGTGAATTGGAGGGAACGTATAGAAATTTACTGGACGATTGCGATAACAATGAAGTGTATATGGATATTTTATATAGATTAGCGATGCAAACGAGAGATATAATTGATGGCAAGGGAGAATATGGTTTAGGAATGCATTTGCTACATGGATTAGACAGGCAGGGCCATAATAAAATGGTAAAGAATATTCTATATTATTATGTTACCCCATTACCGCTGAAGTCTACGCAGCATCCGTTGGGTTCCTGGAGGGATTTTAAGTATTTATGGTCTAATTACGAGTGGCATGAAGATACTTCAGAATATATGTTACAGTTAATGAATGAGACTTTATATAAGGATATTGTAGCTTTATCGGATGATCCTGATGCGAAGATTTCGCTATGTGCTAAATGGGTTCCGAGGGAGTCTAGCCAGTTTAAAGAGATGTTCAAGGCATTAGCGGAAAGGTATTTTACATTCTATATACAAACCGCAAAGAATACCAAGCCATATTCGCATGATAGGATTAGTAGAGCAAAGCGCAAGGCGTATAAGGACTATAGGAATATACTGAGTACGCTGAATGCTCATTTAGATACAACACAGATCAAGCAGTGTGGAAAAGAGTATGCTAAATTAAATTGGGATAGTGTTACATCGGTTACGTTAACTAGGCAACGTAAGGCCTTCCAAAATATTAACAAAAAGGGAACTACGCGATCCTATGATACCGACAGAGTGCTTGGCGCGCAATTATTTGAGGAATGGGTGAATGATAAAGTTGCGAATGGGGGAAAAATTAAGGGTAAGCGGGTAGGTGTAAATGAGCTGGTTAAGAATGCTCTTACGGCATCCAGTCTTACAGAAAAAAATCTATTAAACGCCCAGTGGTTAGATGGGAATGACATGATAGGAAATTTAGGAAATATGATTGCGATGTGTGATACGTCAGGGTCAATGGAATGCGACGAGGCATATAATGCGGCTGTCGGGCTGTCGTTAAGGGTAGCAAATAAGTCTGCATTAAAAAACAGAATTTTAACATTTGCGGACAAACCACAATGGATTCAGTTGGGAGAAGACGGGTTTGTGACGAATGTGAAACGAATTCAGAGATCGCAATGTGGTTATAGTACCAACTTTACGGCGGCGCTTGAATTAATTTTGCAAGCATGCATCGACGCAAAGCTCCAGGCAGGACAAGTAAGTAATTTGGTATTGGCTATATTTTCGGATATGCAGATTGATTACTCGGAAAATGAGTCTGTAAATGAAACCATGTGGAATAAAATAGAGAGAAAGTATAAGGAAGCAGGTTTAAAACATACGGGAGAACCATGGTCTCCGCCGCATATTTTGTTTTGGAATCTGAGATCTACGAATGGGTTTCCTACGTTAAGCTCACAAAAGAGGGTGACCATGTTTTCAGGATTTAGTCCGGTATTGCTGAATTTGTTCTGTGAAAAGGGAATGGATGGATTGAAATCGGTAACTCCATGGAAAATGTTTCAGGAAACCATTCAGAAGGAGAGATATACGTGTATGATGAACTAGATGTCATCTACATCAATATCTTCTTCCGAACTACACAGCGCTTCTGACAGAGGCGCCTCTAGAGCTACAATGGGTGATGTAGTTAATTCTTCTTGTTCAGTGAACTCAATAGTCTTGGAGGTATCGGTATCTTGAAATGTATCCACTACTCCAACCGACGTAAACCTATCCCATTGGAGAGTAGGGTGGTGTTGTTCTAAATTATATTTATCTATGGCGGAATATACCTCTAGTAAATCGCTTTTTTGTAATTTATTTTCCGATACGGTTTCAAATTCCCTCATACCGATTAATACAATCGTGCCTATATTAATAATATTATCTTTTTTACCTCGTCCCTTGAATTTTTTACGTATAAAACATAATCTCTCTATTCCATCTATACACATTACTTGTATTTGCCCCCCGCCATGTATTTTATTACAACATCCATATATCTCTCCTTCCTCCTTCTGAAACCGGGTCTTGCGTTCTACCGGTATATTATGTTTTCTTGCCATTTTTTTTGCCTTGTTACCTCCAAACTTATTTTTACCCATACTCTATTTATTTTCGTTTCTTTAAATGCTTTATCGCCATCTTGGTTTTCTGGTGGGATAATCGGTCATGTCTGTCTGGTGATATATTTAATAGTAAAATCTCCAGAAGGGATACAATGATCTTCGGAATCGGCTTACGTTCATACACCAAGTTTATTAATTTTATAAATAAAATACTTATGGCAACTAAATCCCACGAGGAGTACTCCTTGATTAATTCGTCTAAAATATGGCGAGGGGGTTTTTTAATATAAGGAGATACATACCGTTTTAGGGCCTCCTTATATTGTTGATTGAATGATTTACTAAAGGCGTTAAAAAACGTATTGGTAGTATATAAATCAATAATATGGTATAGTTCTTTTTGGGTTAGGGGAGAGTCATTATCTTCATTAAGTCGGTGTTGAACGATATAAGATATTATATGTTGTTCTATGCACCAGGGATAATAATCGGGAGCATATATATAAAATATATCATTATAAGTATTTTTATTTACGGTAGTCATGTGTATGCTTATACCATAATCTATAATAATAGGAGTATAATTATTCGCATCAATTAAAATATTGTCCAGTTTTAAATCATGGTGCACTATTTGTTTGTTATAAAGTAAGAGCAACCCACCCACTAATCTCTCGTACATTTCGATTAAATGTAGTTCTGGTTTTTTTGTAGTAGAAAAAAACTCTATAAACTCAATATTTTCTAAATATGGAAAATGCAGTATCGTATATGAAAATTTCTGATTTATTACCTCACACGGCTTTAATATCTCATCGTCAATATTAGATAACTTTACAGCACAGGATCCTAAAACCGGTAAAAAATATCGGTCATAATGTTTTATGGTTTTAATTAACTTACTTATATTGATTTCATTATTGGAGGCATAATTTTGTTTCTGTAATTTACTAACTCGGTTCTTGGAACCGGTTTTCCCCGAACATTTGATTTCAGGTCTATACACACACCCATATCCTCCCTGACTTAATAGTTTGCTCATATATTATATATCTTTTTTCTTTTGTATCGTAAAATATCTATTTTTATACGATTTTTTTATTTTGGTCATTAAGAGGTCTTTTTCTTCTATCCCAACTCGTTCCACCTCTGCATTTATTGTTTGTTCCTCGTCTCTGCAAAATAGTTCAAATCCATCAGAAGGTTTTACTGCTCTCGTAGTTAAGTTAATATGTTTAGTTATCGTTTCTAACATACCTTTACTTAATTTAATAGTACTATTCTTGGTTCGTGGCTTGGGGGATGAGGTGGCGTGCTTAGAGGATGACTTTCCTTTGAAATAATATCTACCACTCTTGTACATTTTATCTAATACATCTCCTTTATAACCCAGTCGGCTTAATCTCTCCTTTTCTGCTGTGAACTCTACCTCCCGTGCTTCTACTAATGATTTCCACGCCTCTTTATAATCTTTTCTAGCATCAAACTGGTGCAGTTTGGCAAATCCAATAATTATTTCATAAATATCCTCTGCAAGTTTGTACCTATAGATTGACTCAGCCATGTTTGCGTAATATTGTCGGCTATAAGTGTTTCAATTTTAATAATATATCTAATTAAAGATTTCCTAGTACAATATAGTATGTGGGCTCAATGGATGAATTATTCCGCTCCAACCATCTCTTTGCAAGAGTTATTAGAACAGGATGGAGACCCCGATAAAACTAATAGTTCATCCGCCCCTTATACTGAAAAAACAGACATCCAATCCACTTTAGACAGTCCGCTTATTAAACCAATTACCAAACAACCTCGTCCTACTAATCCTAACAAACAACCTCGCTCAATCAATCCTACCAATCCTACCACTTATTCTCCTCCGCTAAAGGATTCAGCCGATACACCAAAGGCATCACCCGAAACAGTAGAATCGCCATTTTCTCCTTTCTATAACTTATGGGGCCATACTATATTAAAAAAATGAATAGTAAGTATACCATGAGATGGACTACCCTTTTACTGATTCAATATACCGCATCACAATGTACGTTAACCTCCGAGTGTAATCACGGAGAGTGTATTTCTGGAAGCTGTATTTGCAATGAACAATGGTCCTCTCCAGATTGTAATACTCCAGTATGTGTTTATGGGTCTATGGTTAATGGGGAGTGTTATTGTCTATATGGATCCACTTTACAAAATGGGTATTGTGATAAATCATGTAAACACGGCAATTTCTCTACCTCAACCGGTGAGTGCGTCTGCAATAAAGGGTGGCGTAGGGCCATTTTTTCAGATACTTTAAATTGGTTTAAGGGGGTGTGCAACCAATTTCAGTGTCAAAGTAATTATCATTGCGCACTGCTACTTCCAAAGGTAACCAATCCACAATGTCCTATAAAAGGGAGTAATTGTTATTGTAGCCATAATATGGGGTATGAAAACGACAATGCCAAATGTATGGGATTTATGTATTGGTTAAGTTTTTATGCTTTTGATATATATAAATACGTGTGTATACACCTTTATTGGAAGATATATTCCGTACTAATAGTGGTGTCTATACCGCTAGGATCGCGAAGATTTCATTGTGATCATCATAGGTCAAGGTGGGATAGGTGCGGTAGACAGTCTAGATGTAAAGGAGAGTGTGTTAGAGCTAGGAGAATTTATATTAGGGATGATTTGAGTATATCGATTTATTGGTTTAAGAGCATGGTGTGGATGTATACATTTAGCACATGTTTAATGCTAACTCTTGGGATATTATGGAGTATGGCATTATGGATGTTAATAGCGGGGATATTACTGTGTGTAGGCATAATGCTATGTTGTATGGCATTATCTAGTGGTGGGGGGGGCGATTGTGCGGTATGTGGTATAGGAGATTGCGGCGATTGCGGCGGTGGTTGTTGTGATAGACCGGATACTGTGTCGTCCTATACCGGTAACCATTATTATATATATACGGGAGGACCAATGCCTAATAGAAATTACACCATGCATAGTACGGCATGTTGTGCCTATAAATGGGTCTTTGTGCCCTTATTATATGTATTAAATAGTTATCCGCCTTTTCCAGATAATATACTAGGAGGAATGCTAGGATATTTTTTAGGAACACATATATTAAATAGCACCCATTTGAACGATACCCGAGCCTATATCTTATCTCTCACATGGACCAGTTCCAATCGCGATTTAAGAAACAATGAAGTGTGGCGAAAGAACGTACAGGAATATTTAACTACTAACTATGCTTCAACGGGGTGCTCTCCTTCGTTACAATCTATCACTCGTAGAACGATACGATCTAGCCTACTGGATACTAAACCCCTTTATTTATATAAACACCGAGAGTGTAATGTATATACATATGATACACCCATACCACCTTCTAAAGTATCTGAAATAAACCAGGAATTTATAGAAAATAAGGAATGTTGGATATGTTATGAGGCGCCTAGTCAATGGCATCAATGGGACTGTCGTCATGTCTTTTGTCAAACATGTAGCATTCATATGCTGGATATAGATATGCCCTGCGCCTTATGTAGAAAGGTAACCAATAATGTATATACCTATCCTCTAGAAAATTGATTATGAACCGTGGGGTATATAAATAGTATATGGGTGCTTATTTATCGACTGAAGAGAGAACAATGGAGATTTACGGGTATGTTTATGCAGATTCATTGGAGGAGGCAAAGGAGTTAATTCTCCGAGAGTTAGGGACAGCCTTTAATTTAGATCATTGTATTGAAAAAGAATATCCTATTATTATTATATGATTGTAGCCGATAAAGACCATCTAAAAATAATTTCAGAAATATTAACCATCTCTCTACTAAACTACACTATAGATGATGATGAAATTATATTTCCAGAAACATACAATATAGAGACGTTAGAGCAGTCTAATTATAAACTAACCTATTCAAAGGCTAAAGAACTATGGAATAATTTGGTACTAATCATTACTTTTTTAGAGAAAAGAAACCTCACCATTGCCTATTTGGATGAAAAAACGACGTATGTTATTAATAATCTATATTTAATTCCGACGATCCATTTTTTGCCGATAAAACACGGCATGATTACTATCAATAACCTGTATAAAAAGGAGGATAGATTTGTATCTAGTGAATTGCAACAGATACAAGAACTACCCTCAATAGTCTCTATCCAATCAGTGTATAATAGTTTAGCAAAATATATCATAACTAATATGTTTGGAAGCATCACCGCATCTATGAATGAGATCTATGCTACCAAATTATATTGGGTATTATATTGGTGCTTACAAGATAATCCCACCGAACGTCTTCTTTTAAGAATATAATTTGTAAATAATTATTTATAAATTATATGTTTATAGTGTATATGTCTTTAGCTACCCTAAAAAAACGCACCAAGACTACCTACCGACGATTATCTGGTATCGCTTCCGCTGGAGGATTTAATGTTAACCGAACCTCCCCCGGTAATTCCGGTAGACATTTTAACGCAACCACCGATGGCGGCGGTTTTTCTATTAATGGACCACACCGGAATATTGGCCGAGTGGGTCAAAGTATGGCAATGTCTAAACCCAGGCAAACTCATCGTACCGTCTTTATTCCTGGATCTGGACCAGGTACTGGCGTCCGTAGTCAACAGAGAGGATTCGGTGGAAAACTCGGCGCCTATGTCACTGCCACCCCTGCAACAACTACCTGTTGCGATAAGCCACAATACTCTCATCCTTCCGTCATGAATAGCCGAGGATTACTAACCCTGAAAAAAGAAAAATATACTCATCTAAATTGGGTCCAACCTGATAATAACCATGCCGACCATACCCAGAGTGGTTATATAGAACATAAGATTAAACCATCCGTCCAAATCAACCGATTACCTAAATGTAATCAAGGCAAATCATGCGAGGCAAAAACACTGCACGAGTGCAAATACAAACGCATCAATAATCGACTATTTCAAACAAATCATATTGCTAAAGATCTTCACACTATGAATGGAGCCGAATATATTAACTATCGTAAAGGACGCTATGCCACTCTACCCACTAAACAATACCGACAATCATGGCCTCCACCCATTTCTTCCAAGAGTGGGGCACCTACGGCTGCAGGCTGTAAAAAGAGGGAATCATATGAGGATTTCCTCTCAGATGCAGACGCAGATCAAAAAAGGGCACACATCCTTTTTGACTGCTCCAATACATGTGTCATTAATAGAAAACCACAAGGTTCAAACTGCTGTGGCTCCTAATCTTTCGGGTCGTGTAATCGTATTGGCGCCGGAAAACGAAACCCCTGATAACGATAATTCTCATTCGCTACACTAATATCAACGGTAGGATATACAAAATTAGTATTACAATCTCCAAAGCTTCCACACGGATCTATATCCAAACCACTGGAATGGCACGCCCCCCCACCCGGCTTACTATAATGATAGGAAGTTTCTATTACATTAATATCAGCCGACACCGTCGTGTACGTATTTTCCGCTATAGTCCCCGATGAGTTATAAGAAGGACATACGCTAGACGAACAATCTTTATATTTCATATAACTACCTTTCGTTATATTCAATAACGTGTCATAGGACCGAACACTAATTATGTTAGAATTAGCCATTATAACGGTCCCATCATAATTCGAATACGGGGCTACTTTAGGAGATGCCGCCAACGAACGTAAATAAGCATATCGCGTTACCCCCTTTTTTCTCTCTGTATAATCACTACTAGTTAAATTAGGTTTCGTGTTTTTAAAAGCGAAAGACATCTATGTATATTAGTTTGATATATTTATCTAATATATATTCCTTTGAACGTTAATACAAAGGAATAATCCATATTATTCATATGTATGATCCGACCATATTCATCTAATACTTGTATTTTTAATTTATTAATGTTTACTGGACCAGTATATTGTCTTGTAAAGGAAACTAATTTATTAAAAAAAGTACTACCGGATCCATTAGGAGTATCGCTATTGTTTGAAACCGCGTATCTGGCTATAATATTTTTATTTACTAAAGAATTATTTAAGGGTATGAATGTTTCATTCAGTTGGTTATGATTAAAGTCTTCTATGGCTAGATATATATATCTAGGACCATAGGCATCAAATAATCCTTCCGAAAGGATTCCCGAGCCGCCAGACATCTTATATCCCCCCTGCCTAAAGCCTAGCATCCACCCTAATTTTAGAGGTAAAGGGGTCGGGTCGATATCGGGTCCAGTGCCGGTTGAATCCCCTTTATATTTATTGAAAAAGATAGTTTTACCGGATCCTCCTTTAAAAAACGTTCTATTAGTGCCTGATTCGCAATCCGGGTCCACATCTATTTGTATGGTATGAAGACCTAGTGGGTCCAATTGTTTTTTTATCTCTGATTGCATACGAGACGCGTTATAATTGCCGTCGGGAATTGTAATACACGAAGCATCGACATGAAAAAAATTATTGCCTAAACTATTAGATACGGCGTACCATGCTTTAGGTAGTTCTAATTGAGTCACATCCATTTCCATTATCTCATTGATGGGGGTAGACAAAGACGCAATAAAGGAACTACTTGGATTATTATTATAATTATCACGAAACCGTGTATCAATGACTACTGATTTGGTTACTACTCGCTTGTATAATTCATTTAATGTACCATCTTTATATTTAGCATTTAAGCTATACGTTATGTTGGGATCCATATATCATACCTACGGATAATTAATCTTCTTTATACTTAAAAATACTATTTAATTTAAGGACGGCCCATCCGCCCGCAATCACCCACATATGTTTAATTGCTTCTGAAGAGGTATTTATCGCCCATAACAGACCTCTACATGGAGGGCTTTGCGAAACAATAGGAGACCACGCAATCTTCCACGCTGTACGACCACTACACTCTTCGGAATATAGGCGGACAGAGAGATAATGAATAGTTATCCACGCTAACCATATTTTGGAAATACTCCACACAGCCTCAAGAAGTTGCTTGGTTTTTTTCCATTTAGGGACGGGTTTTTCTTGTTCTGTATCAGACTCGGTATCCGAGGGGGTATCCATTTTCGGGCTTCTATTTTTTCTAGACATATAAAAAACTAAATTAATTATAAAAATTTCAATTTTATTATTTAATAATACGATTGACCATTTTTATCTGCCGATACTAATTTACTAAATTCTTTTTGACGCCACGTCTCTCTATAACTATAGGGCGACGACGCCATTCTCCAATAAGATAACAGATCGTTTAATGTTTCCCATAGCGTCATACTATTTAATACACCATAAATATTAAATATCAATTTTTATTTAAAGTCATAGGTAGTACTATTATATATATGACTTTATTCAATTGGGAGCATCTAGATGAAATTAACATGTCTTATTCGGACCATCTTGTATTCTCTCTAAAGAATTCCTTATATTTATTTTGTGGTTCCCTATTAGGGGTAATTCATGCGTTCTGTCCAGCAGTATTAGTAACGGTTCAAAGTGATACCATTTCCTATGTGGATTCTTTACTTAAAGACAAGCATGTAGAAAAGAAGGCGGAATAATTTATTATATTTGATATTATTATATGGAAATAGTTGTAGTATGGTCCGTATGGTGTCCTAAATATGAAACGTATTATGACCATCAGTATAATGACCATTTTTCACGAACAGATCAAGTCCAAGACATGATAAATTCTACCAACACAATAACTGCTACTAATTATTTTCTAACCGATACATCACCTAATATAGAAAAAATCCTACACGTAAAGCTTCTATATTCAGATGGCACTACAGAAGAACACAAAATAAATGAAGGGGATACAAAAACAATCGCAGATAAAGTGTCTGCGAATTCTAGTCCGGTGACAAACATCTCCCAAGGAGAGAGAGGATCAACCGGAGCACAAGGACCTCAAGGGACACAAGGACCTCAAGGGACACAAGGACCTCAAGGGACACAAGGACCTCAAGGACCAACTGGTTCATCCAGTTTATCACATAAAGATACCTACCTGAAGGTCAAAAATGCCGTAGGAACAGTTCATATGTATCATAACGGTCGTACCCAGGCATGGACCGGCACCGCCTTTTTAATGAAATTTTATAATAAAATCTATGGTATTACCGTTGCACATAATGTAGTGGCTGGAAATAGAAATACCTTTGCCGAAGAGATTTATATGACGATTTCTAACCATAATGGAGTGAATACAACCAAGTTATGTAAATGTAAAGTAGTGGGTGTATGTGCTTATGCAGATATTGCCGTTTTTGAATTTGAAACAAATGAACCTAATGTGAATTCTCATACCACGGTCTCCTTTGCTACATATGAAGCATCGATAGGAGATGCATGTTTATTAATTGGAAATCCAATGGGACTAGATGAAACCTCCTTATCCGTGGGAGTTATCAGAGATGCTCAATATCACTACTCGAATAATATTGAATCGGTAGCACACGATGCCATTACTTATGCGGGTAATTCTGGTAGCGCTTTATATAACCCAGAAGGAGACGTAATCGCTATTTTAAGCGCGGGTATAGGAGATTTTGAGGGATTTGCTTGGGGTGCGAGCAAGCGCGTTGTAAAAGAAACGGTTGAACGGATCATACAAACAAAAGATAATTATGTCTGTGGAACCTTAAAAGTGCCACTGACTTATATGACCACACCCGCCGCTCTCCAGTTAGATATTGACATACTAGATGGGATGCTTGTCATGGGGTCCTATGGCAATCTACAAGGAGGAGATGTGATTTTAGAATTTGATGGACTACCCATAGGACACGATAAAGAGTCGATAACCATGTCGGTATTTTTCAAGAAAGGCCAAACCCTACGTGCTAAAATACTGCGAAATAAACAAGAGATGACGATTAATGTTAAAGTAGAGGAATTATCTCTCCTAGAAGATGTGCCATTGGGTACATACAATCATAAAATTAAACGACAT
>Ga0115004_10000619_pt1 | contig 27286 bp, 18 predicted proteins | sample ArcticOcean_MG_C_10_FD_88737 | JGI IMG/M metagenome (GOLD analysis project Ga0115004, IMG submission 88737) | Marine microbial communities from western Arctic Ocean - ArcticOcean_MG_CB11_90 | ecosystem: Environmental > Aquatic > Marine > Oceanic | place: Arctic Ocean: Canada Basin | collected... | reverse complement strand
GTTCATGTTCTCATCATCGTCATCGTTATCGTCTTCAACGACTAAACCAGCAGCTTTCGCAGCTTGACGTTTTTGCTTCTTCAAAGCATCCGCTTCGGATTGATCGAATTTGAATCCCGAACCTCCAAAACCAGAGCCGTTTGCCATGACTTCGTTGTTTTTTCTTTTATTCGCAAACGCATCGGCGAGCGCTGAAATATCCTGTGGGACGGGTTGTTTTGCCTCTCGCATAGCTTTAACGAGATCTGGAGCAAAACGCTCTTCATCGCGTGAAATGAACGTAACTGCGGTACCTTTCTCACCCGCTCTTCCAGTTCTCCCCACGCGATGGACATAATCCTCCAAATGGTTTGGACAGTCGAAATTAATCACGAGCTTCACATCCTTAACATCTAAACCTCTCGCCGCAACTGAAGTGGCGACTAGGACGTTACAAACATCCGTTTTAAAATCAACAATCGTACACTCGCGATCGGCTTGCTCTTTACCGCCGTGTAAAGAAAGACAAGGATAACCAGACTTTAATAAATCCTTAAATACTGTATCGCATTTATCTTGTGAAGCGACGAAAATGATCACTTTACCTTGCTCATAATACTCTCCTAATAACTCTAATGTGCGAATAAATCTATCCTCTTCTTCTCTCAACTCTACGAGCTGCGTAATATCTGAATTTACGACAGAACGACCTCCTACCTGAATCTCGATTGGATTTTCCAAAGCCGCTCGAGCGATATTTTCCATAGCACGAGGAAATGTCGCAGAAAACATGACGGTTTGGCGATCCGGACGCGTGCTTGCTAATATTCTAGTTATTTGCGGTTCAAAACCCATGTCAAACATTCTATCAGCTTCATCCAAGACAAAATACGTGATTCTGCGTAAATTTGTGATTTTCCCAGCTCCAGTGGTGAGAATATCAATCATTCTCCCTGGCGTGCAAGCGACTGCTTCACATCCTCTCTTCAAATCAGTTATTTGTGATTGCACGCCTGATCCACCATAGACGGAAACGCATCGCACACCAACCGTTTTGCCGAATTTCCTACACTCTTTCCCAATTTGCGTCACTAATTCTCTCGTTGGACCGACAATCATCGCAATCGGACCGTCGCCGTTTTTAATCTCCGGTTGGTCCTTTATATGTCGCATCATCGGCAAAATATATGCTAAAGTCTTGCCAGATCCCGTCTTTGCTACTGCGATGCAATCACGACCACTCATGATGATTGGTAATGCTTGTGCTTGAATCGGCATCGGATTCTCAAAACCCGAACGACGAATGAGTTCCATAATTTTATTTGACAATCCAGCTTGATTCCACGACTTGATCGGTTTTGGTACTCTTTTTCCACGACAGGTTATGCCCTCGAGCTTTGTTCGCAGCTCTTTTACTTCTTCCTTTGTCATTTTGGACATTTCATACGATTCGATGTAGAAATTTTTTCGAAACGGCGGGTATTCAATATCAGAGTGCACGACGGCGCCGAGTTTATCAGCTTTGGACATTTTCGCTTTCTGTTTTGCCGCCCATTCATCGTCTGAATCACTTTCGGCATACATAGCAAGTTCTTCTTTATCATAATCTTTATCATCGTTTAATATAGCTAATGCTTCTTCTTCGTTTGATTTTTTCTTCGTTGCTTTTTCATCACCTTTGCCTTCTTCCTCTTCTGAATCTTCGTCGAAAAACCCTCTAACGACGTATTCAGGCTTTACTTTTATTTTACTCTTTGCATTTTTAATAGCTTGTTCAGACGCTGGTGCTCTCGTTCTCACGCTTATGATTGATTTTTTTTTTTGCAATTTTATGGAATCGTTCAATGAAGTCTTTTTATTATTATTATTATCATTATTCTTGACATCGTCGACGTCGTCATTTTCTATCCTTGCGCTCAAATCCATCGGTCCTACTCTTCCGCCATTTTCTAAAACTTTTGGAATTATATCTCTCGCCGCTCGTTTCGCAGCTCTTAAAAACTCTTCCTCTAAACTTTTATGTTCGTTCTCTTCATCTTTCTTTACGTTCATTTCTTCGTTATCTTCATCGGCCATGGCTTTCGCTTTTTCTTCAGCTTTTGCTCGTTCTTCGTTCATCGCTTCGTCGTTTAGATTCATAAACGCCTCTAAAGGATCGTCTTCATCTTCTTCATCATTATCTGCATTATTTTTAGTTTTATTATTATCTTCTCCTTCATCGTTAATATCAAAGATCGGTGGGACAAATTTCTTCTGTTCGTTCTTCTTCCTCATCGTCGTCGTCGTCGACGTCGAAGCGCTTCCTCCCTCTCCATACTCCTCCTCGTCCGTATCAAAATCATCAATAATATACGTCTTCCTTTCAAACCGTTTCCTTCCAACGACTGCCGATAACGCGGCTGCTTTGATTTCGTTCATTTTCTTCTTCTTCTCCTGTTGTTCTCTCCATTCTTGCAACTTTCGCTTCCTTTGTTCCATCACGAACCTATCTTGCTTTTCCGTATTCTTATTATTATTATTATTGTTATTATTATTATTATTATTAGCTTGTTGAGTAGTAGTAGTAGTAGTAGTAGTAGTAGCAGTGCTTTGTTTGTTCCCGTTGTTGTTATTGTTCTTTGCAGCAGTAGTGGTCTGCTTAACATCATCGCCGTCGTCGATATGATCGACCGTAGTAATAGTATCCATCATCACAGTATCACGATCGCAGTCATCATCGATTGCGTCCGATCTTAACCCTTTCAATTTCTTCCCCCTTCCTTTAACGACCTTATTACTATTCTTACCCTTTTCTTCTTCTTCTTCTTCTTCTTCTTCTTCTGCTCCGTTCTTTGCCAAAATCGGTCGCTGCGATGAAGATGTTCCTGCGGCCATTCGCGCGTTGTTGCTCGTCCCATTTTTCTCATCATCATCATCAGCGAATCGATCGTGATCACGCGCGCGGTCTCTGTCCTTTTGCGATTTCGATCGAGATAATAATCGCGCATGCGTCGTCGTTCCAGGCATACCTATTAACTTCCTCCTATTTACTACTCTATACTACTATGAGACAGTACCTGCTTTTACTAGTGAGTATATATGTGCTATACAGCACTGATTATTATGATGTCAAGAACTTTCGAATGATTAGAGCTTTATTGTGTATCATGTGGCAGCATGGCAGTATCATGAGCAGGTTCCTTTTTATGCCTCATCAGCAGTAAAGTCAACCTGTTAGTAGACAGATAGGGCATCAGAAGATATACTTTTCCTGCTGCTCATTTTACTAAAAACGAAAACTTCTTCCTCACGAAACGAAACGACTCTGTGGATTGGATAAATAGATAAATAGATATCTACATCACACGGACACACAGAAAGAAAGAAAGAAAGAAAGAAAGAAAGAGACTTTAATTTCTGCTGCCGTAAACTAATCACTACGGCTATAATTAATAAATCAATATAACATAAAAATGTTCGGAAGATTCCATGGAGGGGGAAACCGAGCAACGACGTTCGAGGCGAAGTACAGGGCATATCCAGTCTCGTTCATTGATAGGGCGGATTGCGATAAAGGGGATAAGATCATATTACCACCATCTGCGTTAGATCGCATAACACAGACACAACAAGAGTTAGACTTCCCGATGTTATTCGAGTTAGAGAACGAACGCGTGAAAAGGGTAACGAACAGTGGGGTCCTAGAGTTCATCGCGGACGAAGGCGTGTGTTACTTACCGTATTGGATGATGGAGAACTTACAGTTGAAAGAGGGAGAGGTCATTAAAGTGAAATCGAAGAAGTTACCGAAAGGTACGTTTGTGAAATTACAACCACAAACGTCGGACTTTTTGAACATTTCGAACCCGAAAGCGGTGTTAGAGACATGTTTAAGGAACTATACGTGCTTAACCGTCGGCGATACGTTCATGATTGAGTATAATAACAAGAGGTTTTTCATCGACGTCGTTGAGGCGAAACCGGCGAACGGGGTATGCGTCGTAGAGACAGATTGCGAAGTCGATTTCGCACCGCCGTTGGATTACGTAGAACCTGATTATTTAGGTAAGAATAATAACAATAATAGTATGTCGTCGTTAACGAACTCTGCGAAGAACAAAAACAACGCGAGCGATCAAGAGTTACCTAAATTGAACGACATGGACATTGACGATAATGGGACGATTGATTTAACTGGCGATGTGAAGAAAAAAAATTCCTCTTCTTCTTTAAATACTGCAGCTGCTGGAGCGGGAGAAGGAGCGCAAACACAAACAGAAGAAGAAAAAGAGGATGAGGCAAAGAAAAATACGTTCTTAGCGTTTGCCGGGAAAGTTAATCGATTGGACGGTAAAGCACCGAAAATTGGCGAGTCGAAACCGGTTGTAGTAGAACTTCCAACGACGTCCATGAGAGTAACGAAAGAGTGGGAAAAATTACGCGAGGGTGGCGTTTTAGGCGACGCATCTGGTTCAGAATCCGAAACAAAGAAAAAGACTTTATCTGAAGCCGAGAGAAACGAACGCAAACAGGCTGGAAAAGTGATGTTTAACGCCGGTGGAGCGAGAGCGGCCGCGATGGCAAGGAAGAAACAAAAAGAAACCGAACAAAAGGAGGAAAATCAATTATCGGAAACTACTGAAAAGCCCAAAACAAGCAGTGCGTTCGACGCGTTTAAAGGTTCGGGGAACAAACTTAGATAAACAAAAAAAAGAACAAGTTAGCAAACACACGCACTCACACACACACATTTTCATATCTATATATACAAAAGTAGTATAACACGCAACACATAAATTACTATGTACTAGTAGTTTATAATTCTTCTTTCTCTATATTTATCATTTTTACATTATAACCTTTTTGAAGTAAGATCGAATCGATCGACGCTTCTCCACGGCTTTATAAGTCTCTTGCGTCGGTTCTACTTCTTCGTCATACATCGTATCAATAATCTCCTCCGCTCTCGAAAAATCATTCGTATCCGCGCAGCATTGCAAGAGAACGTTATATGTAACGGCCGTTCGTTTAATCCCCCACTTGTTCGTCATCTTCGTACATAAACTCGTAGCCTTTGTCCATAAAGGCATGTTATCGCCGCCGATTCTTAAATACCCTTTAACGAGTTCAATGCAAGCGATTTCATCTGGCGCACAAACGCCGTTCTCGAACACTTGTTCGAATACTTTCTCGGCCATTTGTAAATCTTTCCCAGCAATGCACGCGGCAATACACGTCGAAGCCGCTAAAGCGTCTGGAGCGATTTCATAGTCTCGTCCTAAAGAGACTAACAAATCGACCGCAGTCGATGGTGCTTTTCTCTTCACGCAGTCTCTGAGTTTCTTCGTCGTTTCCCTTAAAATTTCTTGTTCTTGTTGTCGTTGTTTTTGATTATTATTCACTGTCAATGTTTGTGATTGTATTCTCGTTTTAATACTATTCGTCTTATTCGTTCGCCGCCACGTGAATTGTAACGATTGTTGATGACTTAAAAGAGAAGAGGACATGTGATTTCTTATTATTTACTTATTTATATGATTATGTGATGACGATGATCGAAATATTATCTCTCTCTCTCTCTCTCTCTCTGTTTTGTTATACTTTGATACAGAGTTTGTTGATGATATACTGTACGTATTTTATTTATATCGTTCGACGACGCGAATTTTTTATAAAAAGCGAAAACCTGCTGTGCAAAGCGCGAGGAAACAAAAAAACAGAAGCAGAGTGCTTAGATTTGAGAGAGTCCGCGCGGACAAAAGAAAGAATAATATGGTACGCGTACGAACAAAACAAACATCAATAATATGAGTCTAAATATATATAATGGATGACTTTTAATAATTTACAGCTTATCGCGTATTTCACGCGATGGTGATATCTTCTATTGAGAACGAAAACTTCTCTCTCTCTCACGAAATAGTTTGATATTATTGTTTTGTTGTTTGTTGTTCTGTTTTTACATAAGTATATACACACAAGAACACGTACGCATCAATACGCAATCAATCAATCAATTAAATGAATTATTGATGGTATGCATAGGACCAAAATAACTGCGGCGTGTCAATATCGACGCCTCGGTTTGGATACAATTTTCTTTTTTCTACCGAGTCTCCACTCACGACGCCTGTCATGGACTCTATATTAAGCGCTCGCTTCGTTTCTTCTTCAGAGAGAAAGCCTAACATGACGACGACGTCGGAAACGGCTGAATTCGTCTCTAAAGCAGTTTTCGCAACGAGAGTTGCTTTCTTGTAGCCAATTTTTGGCAAGAGCGCTGTGACGATGCCTATGGAATTTTTCACATTCTCGGCGCACACGTCTTCGTTCGCGGTGATACCGTCAATGCATTTCGTCCGTAAAACTTTCAAAGCGTTAGACATGCAATCGAGAGAGTTCAATAAGTTGTATACGATCAAAGGTTCGAAAGCGTTCAACTGTAATTGTGCGTGCTCTGAAGCCATCATAATAGCGGTATCCGCTCCGACGACTTGAAAGCAAACTTGATTCATCACTTCGGGAATAACTGGATTAATCTTTCCCGGCATAATAGAGGAGCCGGGCGCGACGGCCGGTAGATTGATTTCGTTAAAACCACACCTCGGTCCAGAACTTAGCAATCGTAAATCGTTGCAAATTTTAGACGTCTTCAAAGCTATTCTTCTTAAAACACTCGAGAAGAGCATGAACGCAGACGTACTCGACGAAGCTTCTACGAAATCGTTCGCTTCTCTGAATGGCAAATTCGTCATTCGTTTCAACGCCTTAATCGATTCTTTGGAGAAATCTTTATGTGCCGTTATTGACGTGCCTATAGCCGTGCCGCCAAGGTTAACTTCGAACAAATGCTCTCTTACGCTTCTTTGCAAGTATTCCAAATCTGATTCGATCGAGCTCGCAAATGCGTTGAACTCTTGTCCTAATGTCATAGGAACCGCATCTTGCATTTGCGTTCTTCCCATTTTTATTATTGTATGAAATTCCTCGCCTTTTAGACGGAGCGAATTAATTAAAAGTTTTAGTTCTTTAACTAATTTCTCATGATGTAACCCAACCGCAAGTTTTGCCGAAGTCGGATAAGCGTCGTTTGTGGATTGGCATAAATTTACGTGGTCGTTCGGATTGACGTAATCGTACGTACCAATTGACCCGCCTAGGAACGTATTTGCCAAATTCGCGATGATTTCGTTCGCTGCCATGTTCGTTGACGTTCCAGCGCCGCCTTGAATCATATCGACGATAAAGTGCTTATGATTTTCGTTCGAAATGATCAAGTCTTCGCACGCGTAAGAAATCGCTCGATGAACGTTCTCGTCGATTAAACCGAGTCGGAAATTCGCAATCGCTGCGGCTTTCTTCGTATACGCGAGAGCGCGAATGAACTCCGGAAAGTGGTTTAATTTAATACCAGTAATTGGATAATTATCAATCGCTCTTTGCGTTGCAATGCCGTACAATGCGTCGATTGGAATTTCGTAATCACCTAACAAATCTGTCTCCGTTCTCGTTTTTTGAATCAAGGCACCCTTTTCGGTACCACCTTTAACTGTTTTCAGTTTTTCGAATTTTTCGCCGACATTTTGAACACCGAAAGAAGAAGATAAAGAAGATAAAGAAGGAGACAAAGACAAAGATGATGATTTCGTCGTCTTCGTCGTCGTCGTCGATATTTTCTTGAAGTACTCTTCTTCTTCCTTCTCGGCAATAGAAGCGAGCGCTCCAAAATTCTTTTCTTTCATGAGAGGATATGTGCCAGATTTCAAAGTTGTCGTTCTTTTCAATATCGTCGCAGTAACGAGTTTACGAAACATGATTTAACTAAAAATATTAATATACAAAATACTGTTCTGTTGTCGTTGTTGTTGTTGTTGTCGTCGTTGTTGTTGTTGTTGTTTAATACAATACGATTTGTTGTGTGTTTTATGTGTTACTATAATAAGGACGTGTTCAAAATTAGTTGTGATGTTTATGATGACTCATCTTTCATTTCATCATTTCGCATTTCATTTTTCACCTACTGTACTCATCAAAATTTTTAAGGCCGAGAAATAAACGGGTGCGCAAACGTGAGAGAGAGAGAGAGAGAGCACATACATATTTTTCTATAGATAACAATAACAACGACATCTACTACAACTATTACCGAACGAAGAAAATAGCTCCCTTATCGAGGACTTTGTTGATGTTACCTTGCAATCCTTCGTCCGGCGGCGGCATCGAAAAATTCGTATCGCCCGTATCGCCATCTTTCTTCATAGCTTCGCATTCATCAGCACATGTTTCCTGGCAATACTCGCCAGACTTTGGCGCTAAATCCAAACACGCTTTCACGCACGTTTTCGTACATTTTCCCACTTCCTCGTCCGCCGCGTATGCTTCTCGCGTAGTGAACATATCAGTAAAGTTTAGGAAATCATTAGTCGATGGAGCGATCATGGTCATCGAGAGCGCTAAAGCAGTCGATACAAAAAACGTCTTCTTCATCGTCTTAGGATTTGTAGTATTTGTTAATAAAGATGTCGATGGTGTTCCATCGCGACAATCAAGTTTTGTTGTTCTTGTTGTTGATGATGATGATGATGGTGATGATGATGGTGATGTTGTATAAATAGTTGTTTCTATTCCTCGTCCATTTCGTCCATCGCAGTAGTGTCGCTGTTCCTTACTTTGCCTCCTACCAAATAATGATGATGATGATCTTGTTCTTGTTTGTATTGTTGTTGTTGATGTTGTCGTTGTTCGTACAGTAAACATAATAATATTAATATGTATATATTTATATTTATTCACTTATTCGTGTTTCGTGATGCTGATGATGTGCTGCGTTTTGTTGTTTAGTGGGTTACTTGTTTTTTTTTGTTGTTCATCATCAGTTGTTTGATTCTTTGCATAGGTCCCCCCCTGCTGCTGCTGCTGCTGCTATTATTATGCTTTTCCTGATGCTCGCGACCATTATTTCTTTGACACGTGTGCAAATGTGCAAAAAATATCCCGAAAATTATTCGCATTTTCGTAAAAACTTAATTTTAACCGCCACTGCTGAAACCGCGACTTGAAACGTCATTACTAAATAACAAGAACGGCACCACGCTACATATAAAATAGTATAATCTATTTAACGCAAAAAGAAAGAAGAAACGAACGCAAATGATCGCTCGTGCTCATTCACAACACGCGCAGCAGAGTTTATTATCAATAAACTCGCAACAAAAACATAAACAACGAGCGAAGAAAACCGGGCGCGCGAGAATCCTGGGAAATCCGAAGAACGATATCGCGCGCTGCCAAGCCATCGCTGAACCTGCAAAGACTAAATCAACCACAGGTCGATCTGAAAACAAAGAGCGAGCTGTTTATTTGTTCAACTCTAGGCAATGCGATGGATCGGCTAAGGATAAGGAGATCTTAGGCAATAAGTACGTCGTCAGAGTTCTTTCAGTGTTTCGTTTTTCCAGTTTTTTTGGGTGCTCAAGAGGCCACGTTTTCGTTTTTTTTTTGTTTTTTTGAACTCGCCTTGGTGTTCCATTTTAAGACCGAACGCTCCTTACTGCCCAATAAAAGTATTTATTGGGCCCATAGTGAGAACGCCCTTCAGCCCTTGACTTAATAGAGTATGAAAAAAGCCCGTGTGTGCTCACAAAGTAGAGAAAATATATTGTATCGTAGTAGTACATACACTGACTCTCGAGTGATTTTTAATTAACGATCAAATGTATTATTTATTATTAATGAACGAAACAGGGGCGCGTTGTTAGCGGAAATGATGCGATTGGGCGTTCCAGTTCCGCCTGGGTTTACGATCCCGGCGTCGATGTGCGACAGAGTACGTACTCTCGCTTTTTTTTTCTATTCTTTTCTTTGTGTACTAAATATTTAATAATAGTATGAATCGTGCAGAGTTGAGGGCACGGATGCGGTTGATTTGATTTGGGACGATATCGAATTAGCGATCGCTGAGACGGAAAAGGAGCTTGGGAAAAAGTTTGGCTCCGATGACTCCGACGACGCCGAACCTTTGTTGTTCTCGTGCAGATCTGGCGCAGTCGTATCGATGCCAGGAATGCTCGAAACGGTGCTCAATATCGGTTTGAACAAATCGGTTTGCGCAAAGATCGCGCAAGCCAATGGTGGTGCTAACAGAAGGTTTGCGTACGATGCGTATAGAAGACTTTTGGACATGTTCGGTGCCGTCGTTTTCGAAATCGATCGAAGTTTATTTGAGACCGAGATCCATCGCGTAAAGGAGGCGAAGAACGTTCAGAAAGATACCGATTTGACCGCCGAAGATTTAATGGAAGTCTGCGAAGCGTACGAAAAAGTTTATTTGAAAGTCGATCCGAACAGGCCGTTCCCGTCTGAGCCGCGAGTTCAATTGAAACTCGCAATGGAGGCTGTTTTCGAGTCTTGGAACAAACCGCGTGCAAAGGCGTATCGCGAAATTTCTGGTTTAAGCGCTTTAGGTGGGACTGCAGTGAACGTTCAATCTATGGTCTTTGGGAACTTGGGCGATACCTCCGGCACTGGCGTTTGCTTCACGCGCAGACCAGATACTGGTGAGAAGATCATCTTTGGTGAATATCTCATCAACGCTCAAGGCGAAGACGTCGTCGCAGGTATTCGTACGCCGTCGCCGATTTCCACTTTGTTTGAAGCAATGCCAGAAGTCGCGCAAAGCTTACAAGACACGCTCGATAAACTCGAAATGCATTTCAAGAACATGCAAGACATTGAGTTCACAATCGACTCTGGTAAGTTGTTCATCTTACAGACGAGAAACGGTAAACGTAACGGCGTTGCGGCGATCAACGTCGCGGTGGATATGGTCGAGGAAGGCTTGATCACAAAGGCGGAGGCAATTGACATGGTTGAATTGGACCATTTGAGTCAATTGATTCATCCAGCGTTTAAAGAAACCGAAGAAGAGTACGAAAGCTTCAAAATATCAACTGGTTTAGCCGCGAGTCCTGGATGCGCCGTCGGCCGCGTCGCTTTTTCCTCCGAAGACGTTTTGGAGATGAAGAAGAACAATCCAAAAGAAGGCGTTATTTTATGCCGAGTCGAGACTTCAGCCGAGGATGTTTCCGGTATGCACGCTTCGAATGGATTTTTGACGCAAAACGGTGGCATGACATCGCACGCTGCCGTCGTCGCGCGTGGTTGGGGTTTACCATGCGTCTCCGGAGTCGCCACGATGAGAGTCAACGAGGCAAAGAAAGAGGCGTATTTTTACAAAAGCGAATCAATCTCGAAAGAAAACTTAATCGCGACGATCAAGTCCGGTGATTGGATTTCCTTGGATGGTGGCGAAGGTTACGTCATCAACAAGAAGGTTGCCATGAACGCCGCAGGTGAAGGAGTTTACGAACAACACCCGAAAATGAAGAAGTTCATGGACTGGGTCGAAGAGGCAAAATCTTTGGACGTTTTCACAAACGCGGATACTGCGGCCGAGTTGAAACTCGCGATGTATTTTGGTGCAAAAGGAATTGGACTCTGTCGTACAGAGCACATGCTTTTGGCGACTTCGGATAGAGTTTCTATGGCAAGGTCGATGATTTTGGCCAAAGACGACGCGTCGAGAGCAGAAATCTTGGACACGAAAATGGAGCCAATGTTAAAGGAAGATTTTCAAAAACTTTTCGAGCAAGCTGGTGACTTACCAGTGACGGTTCGTTTATTGGACCCGCCTTTGCACGAGTTCTTGCCAACAGAACTCGAACTTAGAGATGAAGCGTTTGCTTCGGATCTGGCGAAAAAGTGCAGTTTGCCATCCTCGGATGCGTTGAGAGAGACGTGCGAGAGTCGCCGAGAAAAAAATCCAATGATGGGATTAAGAGGCTGTCGCGTAGGTATCCTCGAACCGAAAATTACATCCATGCAAGTCAAAGCGATCGTGAATGCTATGATTGACGCACATCTCAAAACTGGCGCTCATCCGCAAGGTAAGATTATGGTTCCCTTGGTATCGACCGTCGACGAGTTTGAAAATCAAAGAAGTTTGATTTTTCAAACCATTGAAGAGACGTTCAAATCACGACCGGAAGTCAACCGTGCGAATGTTTTGGGACCGAACGTTCGCGAAATTCCAATCGGTATTATGTGCGAAACTCCGCGCGCGTGTGTCGTCGCCGGCAGTATGGTCGAAGATGGCGGCGCCGCGTTCATGAGTTTCGGCTCGAACGACTTGACTCAACTCGCGTTTGGTTTCTCTCGCGACGACGCGAGTACCTTCTTGCAAAGATATAAATCCGAAGGCATCATCGAAAGAGATCCATTCGATTCTCTCGATCAAGAAGGTGTTGGAGCACTGATTAAGATGTCCGTTCAAGGCGCGCGAACTATGGATCCAAGCATCAAAGTCTCCGTATGCGGCGAGCACGGAGGCGACGAAAGCAGTATCGAGTTTTTCCATAAATCCGGATTAGACGTCGTTTCGTGTTCGGCGTTTCGTGTGTTAGGTGCAAGATTAGCGGCCGCAAAAGCTGCTATTAAACATCCCCAAACGGCTCCAAAGGCTACGAAAAAGACGTCCTCTGGTCCTCGTTAAAAATCTACGATGTTTTTTGTGAGAGTGTCTGTGTGTGTGTGTGTATAATTTATCGAGCGAGCGGGGTGAGCGATCTAATAAAATAAGAGAAAAAAAAGCAAAAAGTAAAAATGTTCTGTCATGCGCATATTTCCGTATGTATCTCAGTTCTTGTGTAAAGTGTTTGCGTGTAGAGTGTAACCTTAAAATTCCATCAGTATAATCCATCATCATTTTAATTACTACTAATAATATATAATCTAATTTACAAAAACTTTCTCTTTTTTCTCGCACTGCTACTATATTATCATCAATAATGACGTTATGCTTTTCTATCATTCTCTCTCTCTCTCTCTCTCGTTCCGTTCATAGCTAGTTTCATGACATATTTTCACTTCTCAGCCATATACGTAAAATCCTTAAAAGAATTGCTCGCGAGTAATACAACGTACGAATCTATGGCGAGATTCGCCACCACTCGAGTAATACAACGTACGAATCTATGGCTGCATGAGAAGCGAAAATATTTCGTGAAACTAGTTATGAACTCTCTCTCGAACTGTTAATTAGTTAGCTCGCCTAAAACGCCAATGAATGCTGAAAAACCAATAGTGATTAAAAATGTAACAAGAACTGGATTATCCAAGGAAAAGAAGTCGGGCGTTTTCCTCGCTCGAGATATTATAATATCTATATCATCCGCATTCGTCTTATCGCCACCTCCCTCTGTATCGCTTAAATCATCGACAGAAGCTCCTCCTGAATCGCGCATTAAGTATTTCGTCTCCGGATCTACTTTCATTAACCATTCAGTGAAAAACCATCGTTCGAGCGTTCTGGTATCGTCTCTCTTTAAAGTATCGAGGTACGTTTTTAGCTTCCCAGTTTTCTTATTCACGGCCAAGTTTATTCTCGCATTCGGTACTACGACTAACCACCAATATAGAACGGTAATTGAACATACACCGATGACTATTAGCTGTCCATTCAGAAGATCTTGGTCAACCGGCGATGGTCTATAATTCTCGTAGTAATAATCTCCTACCGTTTCAACTCCTGTTGTTGTTGTTGTTGTTGTTGTTATTGATGATGCAGATGCAGATGCAGATGCAGATGACGACGATGAGCTTAGTATGATTATTTTAACACCATTTTTACTCCTCCTCCTCGTCCTCGTCGTCGTCGTCGTCCTATTTCTACCGTTAATTGATCTAAACTCTGTTCTTATTTTCTGTTCGTGATGACCATGATGACGTGTTAATGACGACGACGACCACGTCGTAGTTTTGATTACGGTACACATTTTTTTTTAGTATCAGCGGCGAAAACGAGACAAAACTCGACTCGACTCGACTCGAGGATCTATTCGTGCGAATACAGAGTCACTCGAAACCTATCTCGTACTGCTTTTGTTCTCAGTAAACGTACTACTAAATAAGCACTTATTGGTCGTACTACTACGGTCTTCGTTGAACATTTAATAATAGCTCAACCAGTCATCGTGTCTCGTGAAGAACTTTTTATGTATCGAAGACTTGTTGAAAGACAGCGCTCGAAGAGTATGCTGGAAACGAAACTCGAGAGAGAGAGAGAGAGATGACTAAAGATATGTATGACTATCTATGCGCGTGATGAAGTGTAAAACTGTTCGATGTGATGTGATGCTAAATATTCTTAATAAGACCAACTTTGTGAGAGAAACCCTAAATCCAAAATCAAAAATCAAACTCGAAAAGTTCGTTACTTTTGTACTCAGCACGAGCAAAAAAGAACACGTTAATACTGATATAGGAAACGAACTGTGTAATCGATCGATCGATCAAAGGACGGCATAAAAGACTTAAATAAACCATAGCGGACGGCCTGCGATGGTTCTCATTATTAACTCCGCTTCATCATCTCCTGCGTTCGTTAGAACGAGTTCTTTCGAATCCAATCAAAGAAAAAACCGTTGCTTGATTACAAAAAGTAACGGTCAACACGACGCTCGCGGCTATGATCGAATGAAGACAAGTAACAGAGGAAGAAGAACGAAAACAGAGACGAAGATTGCGAACGGTGATGATGATTTCTTCCAAATGCCTACGATAGTTTACACGACTTCATCTTTTTCAGTACGTACGTTTTCGTTCTCGAACTTTGTGTCTCGATGCTGATGGTGCCTGGCGATTTTAAATAGCTCGCGCTCACCACGTTATTCATTCTCTCGCTCTTATATATACATAGGACGACGGTGCCGGCTCCTTCGAAAATAATAACAACGAAAACGAGGAGAATTTAAAATTCCGTACGTATACTTTACACGTTAAATCTGGCGAGAAAACTTCCAATGAATGGGAAGCACCTTTGGCGTTGAACGTTTGCATCGTAGGCACGGACGGCAGATGTTTAATGGAACGCATCGACGCGTTTACGGCGGACGGCTATGAACGTTTCACGTTTCCAGGTAAAACTGACATAATAACTTTTCGAGCTCGCGAAATTGGGAAACCTACTGCGTTAATGGTAAGTTGCGACGGGAAGCACGTGAAATCATGGACGCTCGAATCGATTTCGATTTTGAACTCGTTTGATAAAAATCCAGAAGACACTCAAATTTGTTTTCCAACGAAATATTACGAGTCCGACGTCGTAAAAGCTGGCGCTCTCGAATTAAGGCCCGGTATGTTGAAGAAAAAATCAAAAGAACAAATCGAGTACGAGCGCTCGTTGTCACTGCAAAATTACGATGCATACAAAATGCGATTATTCTGTTTCACCGCGGGCATAATCGCCGCCGGCTTTACGTTTGAATTCACGAATGGGAACGTCGAAAACGCGCAAGCATTTGCAAGTGGAGGATTAATCGGTGTATTGTACATGCAAATGCTCGAGAAATGCATCGACAGTTTCTTTTCTAATGAAGAAGAAAACAATAATAATAAGGGTGGCAGTTTCATCTCATCAGAATCTTTACTTGCTAACGTTAAGCGGGGTATCGATATCGTTATCGGATCGACGCCTGCGCGATTTTCAATGATTGCATATTTTGGTTATCTGGCCGTGCAAACGTTTGGAGCAGAGCACTGCCTTGGATGGAGTGTGCTTGGTTTCTTCTCATATAAAATAGCGATATTCCCGGCTACGTTCAGTCACTTTGGTGAAGAAAAAATTGGCGGTTACGAAGCTATTCCAATACCCATCGTCGTTGATCGATCGGCTGTAGATGGAAACAGCATTAAAAAGGCTTAAGCAGCAGCGCGGATGTTTGGGACGACGCTACTTTTACATTATATACTATATACACCTGTAACAACACTTTGTAATTTCTATTCATTCACTCTTACTAAAGTACATAAATACACACCTACTCTACTATATATGATGATGATGAAAATTACTCAGTCCATCTGTTCTCTCCAAAATCTTCTTCTCCACGAAAATTTTCTCTTCTCGGCTCCTTCTCTCTCTGTTCGTCGGTTGAAAATCGTCTTGCACCATCGCCTCGTCCTCGTCCAAAGCCTCCACGACCAAAACTTCCACGACCGCGACCGCCTTCGCGGTCAAAACCACCTCCTCCTCTGCGGTCTTCGGAAAAGTTTCCGCGACCGCGATCTCGTTCTCGGTCAAAGCCACCTCCTCCTCTGCGGTCTTCAGAAGAAAAACTTCCACGACCGCGACCGCCTTCGCGGTCAAAGCCACCTCCTCCTCTGCGGTCTTCAAAAGAAAAACTTCCACGACCGCGACCGCCTTCGCGGTCAAATAATCCGCCTCTTCCTCCCTGTTGTCTTTGTCTAGGTTTTGGACAATCTCTAGAGATATGGCCGAATTCTCCACAGTTGAAGCACGGGCCGCCTGGGCCGCCACCATCCCGGGGGGGTCCTCTATCATCTCGTCTTCTTCGAAAATCGTCATCGAATTTTACTTCTTGCGCGCCAATAGCTCGGCCTTTCGTCGCTGGATTCCAAGTCGAAATCCCACTCGATCTACCTTCACCACCATCGTACCCTAAAACTTTTGATCTCCGAGGACGTTCTGCGATTTGATCTTCACTTTCGAATGATGATGATGATATTGTTCTTGTCGGCGCTGTCACTGGTGCTTTTGGTTCTACATAGTTTGGATTTTTGGGAACTAATGCTTTTTCCATGATTGCGCGTAAAACATCTGAAGCAACTTTTTTGGGAGGTAAATCGTCAAATTGATCCGGATCTTCAACGTACGATAAACTCATAATTATGCGCATTAAGTCTGCGAAATATAGCGATGGATTGACTGCTTCGATTTTCGTAGAGGCGTTCAAACTTGCGCATTTGCCTCTCCAGTGTGAGCATTCTACATCATACGCGTTGCGTAATCTCACCATCGCGGATACGAGTTTTCTTGACGCTAATTGCTTTGGAATTGGCCAATCGACGAGTTGATAAAGCAGTGCTTCTGTCACTGCATCATCGTAAATATCGCGACGGTCGCGACAAAATGCAATAATCATTCTCTTTCTATCACCGAGATCTGTAATCGTAAGATCTTCGAACTCGTCTCTGAATACTTTATCAAAGTCGTCGTCGTCGTTGTTTCCTTCTTCTTCTTCTTCTTCTTCTTCTTTTACTATAGATCGTCGTAAAACACTTCGTTTGTCGTTAAAGTCGACACCGCCTTGTGCCCACGCAGGGACATTACTATTCTTACTCATACTACTCGTCGTTGATGATGATGATGATGATGATGATGACGGAAACTTTTTCGGTTCATACTCTAAAGATGGTTGCGCGTACCCTTGCGACTGTAATAAGGCGAGGAATTGAACGTATTCTGGCCAATCCGCGCCCCAAACCTCGTTCGATATTAAAGTTTTCGTTGCGGCGAGTATATTATTTTCTTCTTCGTCTTCATCGTCCTCGTTCGATGACGAGGTAGAGAAAGGAGCAGCAGCAGCGCGCGTGCGAAAAGAACTCGTCGCGGCTTTGGCCGTAAATCCTCTCACTGAAGACATCCTCCTTTCTATTAAAATTTTCGTACAATAGTTTTGATCAATAGCCCACGGTGTTGATGTTCCTGTCGATGAGCAAGAAGAGCGGAATCGAACTATTGATGATGATGATGATGATGATGATGACGACGATGACGGTTTTAAGGTATTAATACTACTGATCCGATTGTGAGCCAAAGAGGACGACATTCGCTTCGTCGCAAGTTTTCGTTGGCGGCTGAACCCGACAAAGACGACGATTGCTTTCTTTTGTTGATTATTTTTGTTCGCTGTTCTGAATAGTAAGGAAGAACAAAGAGAGAGCATTCAAAAGACTGCTGCTTTAGTAGTACTCCTATCCTCTATTACAGCGAGTGAATAGTAATACTACTACTGTCTCCTTCGAACGAAAGTCTGAAGAAAATCTGACTAACGAGTAATCAGAGCGGCTCTTAGCAGGCTGACTTTGCACCGTGAAATTTACGGTGCAAAAAAATGGCTGACTCTTTAACGGTGCAAAGTCAGCAACGTCCATTAGAGCAGCAGCAAAGTCAAAATGAGCACAAAAAGCACTTTTGCTCTACTGATGCAGGCTTAATAGCTGACTAACGAAGCGAGTACGTATAGAAGCAAAGAAGGATAAAGAGTACTTGCCAGCGAGAGAATGTGAACAAAATCATGATAAGAAAATCATGCGTTGATAAAAACTCTACATCTACATCTCTTTTAAATATTTCTCGTACCCGTTCTTGATCAATTTATCGGCTTTGCGTAAGACGACGTCGGTCATATCGTCTTGGTATTTTTCCATCTTTTTTAAAACTTCTGGCTCGTACGCTCCAACGATTCTTGCGGCTAACAAACCGGCATTCGCAGCGTTTCCTATTGCAACAGTAGCCGTTGGGACACCTTTTGGCATTTGCACTATCGAGAGCAAAGAATCCATGCCGTCGAGATACTTCAAAGGCACTGGGACGCCAATCACTGGTAAAGGGGTCATGGCGGCGACCATGCCGGGTAAGTGCGCGGCGCCTCCAGCGCCGGCTATGATAGCACGAATCCCACGCGTATGCGCAGATTTAGCGTAATCAAACATTTCTTGAGGCGTTCTGTGCGCAGAAATTACAGTCACTTCGCATTTGATCCCGAAATCTTTCAAAACGTCAGCCGCGGCTGCCATCGTAGGCAAATCAGAATCCGAACCCATGATTATACCAATCGACGGTTGTACGTCGTAATCATCTCCAGTAATCTCTGACATTCGCTCTTTCGCTTCGTTTAAGGAGACGCCAACAGTGGTCAAGTGCCCGACTTTCCTCGCCTTTTTGACTTCCGGTTTTTCGTACCAATGCACGCTCGCACCTGGGACGGTCAGAGCCTTGCCCATCATCCTGTGGCATTTCTGCATCGCTTTTTCGCCGTCGCCGTCGCCTAGTATATTTTTCATTACGCTCCCACCGACTTTCAATGCAGGATTTCCTAAAGGCCAACCACAAATAGCTCTCAAATGCATTTCATATTGCGAACAATTACACGCCTCAATTGTGTAATGACCCGAGTTATGAGGTCTCGGAGCGCATTCGTTCAAAAGGACCGTTTCGCCATCTTCGAGCAAAAATAGCTCTACCCCGAAAATCCCAGCGCCTTCGAAAGATGCAATTGCAGATTTTGCCACGTTTTGTGCTTTCTCAGCCAATTTATTTGAAATCATCGCCGGCGCGAATGTCGTATCGCAAATATTGTCTACGTGTACGGTTTCTACGACTGGATACGCGACGACTTCGCCAGTTTTTGATCTCGCGACCATTACGGCCAACTCTTGAACAAACGGTACCCACTTCTCGGCATATAATCCAGTTTCGTATCCCCCTAGAGCTTTTACTGCATTTGCTAAATCTTGTTCCGTTTTCGCAACAGCGTTACCTTTACCGTCGTACGCTAACCTCTTACTCTTCAACATTAATGGGAAACCAAACGCGTTAGCGGCTTGTTGTAATTGCGTTTCGTTAGGAATATCCATAAAAGGTCCAATCATTACATTGTTCTTTTGAAAGTGTACTTTTTGTGCATATTTATCTTGAATCGTCCTTAAAGTCTTTGGCGTCGGTTGTACGTCAATGCCTTTCGCGACTAACTCATCGAGCGCGTCGCAATCGATGTGTTCAATCTCAACCGTAACGACGTCGCAATCTTTCGCGAAATTCAAAACGGCTTCTTTATCTCGAAAAGATCCAACGACGTGCTTAGCGCCTACTAACGATGCTGGGCATTGTGGTAACGTCGGGTCTAAGCACTTCAATTGTACGCCCATTGGATGTCCAGCGATTGCTAACATTCTCCCAAGTTGACCACCCCCCAAAATCCCAATCGTACATTCTCTGGATAAACCATTTCCTGTATCGGAATATTTCATTTGTTCGTTATTATTATTATTATTTCTTGCATTTGCTACTATTGCTATTCTTCTTTTGCTATTATTATTATTATTATTATTATTATTGTTATTGACACTGTTACTATCACAAAAAAATGACGACGACGAGGATAGTTTTGAATTCCTCGTTTTCGTCGTCGCCGTTACTGTATCACTGCTATTCGTCCTCGCGCTCCCTGCTCTTCTTCTTCTCCTTCTGCTCATTCGTTCAGAACAAACGCGAGTGGATGATTGAACGACTTGATTAAGAGAACTGCGAGTTTGAGCGATCATCGTGAAGTTCGAAGTTCTTACGGTACTTATTATACTAACGAGGCCTATGCTCCTCTTTTTGCTGTTTTGTCGGTTCAGCAAACTGGCAAAAGCGGAGTTCTGCAGTTCTGAAGTGTTCTGGAGTTCTGCAGTTCTGCAGTTCTGGAGTTCTTATTATTACTTTTCAAGGGAGCAGCAGGCTTTAAACATTGGACATGCTGCTGCTGATGGCTGCTTGTTGATGGGACCAAAAAAGGGAGATATTTTTAAAATCTGAGATATTAAAATTGATTGAGTGGAGATCTTTGACTTTTGTGCAGGTGCCCTTTGAGAAAATTTTTCGACCTTTTGGGATAATCCTCAACACTTAGTGCGCGCGCGCGAGTACTTGCATATAGAATATATTTGCGCACACAGGCATAACACGGCGATAGTGAAACGTAAACCATTCATCATCGTCGATATATATATCGTGATATGTACAGAGTATACATTAATAAGGGGCTACTAACAACGAGCTCTTTTTCGTTTTCAATCCGCAAAAAAATTCTCGAAGAGACATCCGCATCGGCTGTCTCAGCAGCAGCAGGCAAAAGAGGGAATATTTAATTTAGTCTTAAAATGGAGGACAGCGCTATGATGCATAAGATGATTAACGCGCATATGAAAATAGTACCGGATAGATATAAGAGAGATTTCGAATCAATTGATGAGTTAATGTTCCACTGTGAAGTTCTTAATCAGTCCAGAGTGAAGAGCGATGGCGGTTTCGCAGTGAAAGTATATCAACATAAATCCTCTTTTCTGGACGATGATTTTGATGATTTCCAAAACGACGACGAGTTGGAGGAAGAATTCGAGGGATACGAACGCGACGACGCTGCATCGTTCGAGCAATCGATCGGGGGAGAAAACATTGAACAAAAGCAAACTAAGCGCGAGATTACGGAACCGCAATCACCATCATCGAAGAATTACATATCAACAACGTTTAGGAATCTGACCGGTTCAGTCGTGAGAAGACGTTGGAGCAGTCCAACAGTCAGAGCGATCAGTGGTAGGGACCAGCAAATCTCCAACGAAAACGCACAAAAACAGAAACAAAAAAAAGGAGACCAAACATCATCGATCGGAGGAGGAGCGCTATCGTTCATAGCAAGGAATCTAACGACAGATGTGGCAAAAATCTCACCAGATTCAGTCTTGAACAATAATAATAATAATAATATTAAGAACTTTAGATCGCGATTTTATTCATCGAAACAACAACAGAATACTAATATCATGAGAGTCGTCGACGTGACGTCGATTGGAGGCGCTCATTTCGGGAACAGTACGTCCTCGTCGTCAGTATATTCAGAAGATTCTGCAGAATTAGACGCATTCCAACCCGGTGCTGGTAGATATAATAATAACAATAGTAACGATGACGATGATGACAACGATAATGATAATAATAATCCAACAACAACGACATTATTTGGAACCGAGCAAACTTTTTATTCAATGGCCGTCGCGTGTAAAAATAGACCGAGAGTCTTAAGCGAGATTAGCACCGCGGTGAACGATTGTGGATTGGACGTACACGAAGCACATATCTATAACTTGAAGGATGGTTATGTTCTCGATGTTTTCACTGTTCAAGGATGGAAGAAGGATGATGCGAATGGGTTAGCGCACGCGATGATGAAGATTTTAACAGCCGGTATCGTTCCAGAAAGAAGAGGATTTGGAGGGTCACCGTTCCCATCAAAGACGGATGTAAATAAAGTATGCCGTGAACTCGATAGCTGCGAGATATATGACATTGATCCAGAAAGTGCAGATAGACAAGGTTGGGAAAGTCAATCTGATGACGATTTAGAGGAAGACCCTTTGCGGGTTTCGATGCAAATGTCAGACGGCGAAGAAAATAATCTTAATACGAGGAACAACAATAACAACAACAACAACAACAACAGTCCGTTGTCAAACAAGAGTGGAGAAGACAAAATTAGCGATAGTTTAAATAGGAATCAAATTTCAGCAATTAGTTCAACGAAATCGCTCGAAAATGATGTAATGGAGGCGATGGAGAAATCAAGGAAAGCGAATAAAGAACCGGCAATTGATTCGAAGAAATTGAGACTAATTCGGGAGATTGGATCCGGTTCGTTTGGCGTTTTGTACAAAGGTGAATATCGAGGAAAGAAAGTCGCGGCAAAATTCCCATCCGGTACTCACAACGATAATCAAAATCAGTTGCGAGCGATGAGGGAATTTTTTCAAGAGTTGTCTGTGTTGTCAAAAGTCAAGCACGAAAATATCGTTCGAATCGTTGGTGCTATGACAAGAATGCCAAGACTCTGCATCGTGACAGAGTATGTCAATAACGGACCGTTAGATATATTTCTTCGAAGTCAAGGGGCAAATCTGAAGCTAACTGGGCAGGTTGAAATCGCTTGTGGAATCTCGCGCGGTATGGCCTATTTACACTCGAAGAATTTTGTTCACAGAGATTTAAAAGCCTCGAACGTCCTATTGCAATCTGTGCCTACTCCAAACGGCGTTGAAGGAGGCGGCAGTGTAACAACAATCTTTTCCAATAACACTCGCAGCGCTGCTTTGCGACCGGTAATTTGTGATTTTGGCCTGTCTAGAGAAGTGCCAGAAGATAGGACGATGACTCCTGAGACTGGAACATACCGTTGGATGGCGCCGGAAGTAATCGCACACTCCAAGTATTCAGTCAGTGCAGATGTGTACAGCTTTGCAATTGTTCTGTGGGAAATTGCTTGCGAAGGGCACGTTCCGTATCCAGAACACACACCTTTACAAGCGGCAGTTGCCGTAGTCCAGAAAGGAATTCGACCAATTTTGCCATACAATTCGCACCCGATAATGTTGAACGCGATGGAGCGATGCTGGGTTTCTGAACCTGAGAACAGACCGCGTTTCACAGATCTTGTCATGGACTTTGAATCGCACATACTGGGATCGGTAACGAAAATGAACCTGGTCCCTTCAAAATCTTTCTTCACGCGATTGAAGACGATGTCGACCTCGAAGAAAAGAGAACGAATTTGATACAGACAGTATTTAGTACACACACCTTAATATTATTTAGAGATAGAACTACTTTAATTAAAGTATAGCGCTTAGTTAGAAAGAGAAGTGTGAAATATAGAGGCACATATTAATTATTTACAACAAAAAAAAGGTACTACGTACTTGTAGGTAATACCGTACAGAAAATCTAATTATAAGTATGTATATTTTATATAAGTAAACATTACGGAGAATGAAAGACAGACGACATCGATGGTCTAGCTGCAACTTTCTTCTTCACTTCGTCGCCAACGACTTCAAAATTTTTATACGTGTATCCGATCCATTCAGCATCTTGCTTGTGCTGCACTCTACTTTCTTCGCCGCCGCCGCCAGGTGAAGCTTTATTATTATTAGATAGACTTGAGGCCTTTTTGCCGCTCTTTTTTGCAATTGCTTCTTTTGCAGCTTTTTCTTCCCTCTTCTTCGCCTCTTCACTCACTTTTTCTCGCGGTTCTTCTGAGAAATCCTCAAAATTTTGTGTATCCAGCTCTCCATTAACAGTTGGCACGTACGGAGCTTGCTGTTCGTATATTTTTGCCCAATTTATGCCGTTGAAAAACGAATGTTGCTTGATTTCTTCAACTCCGTTTGTCCCAAGTCTAACCTCGACGTCGCAAAGTAAAGATTCAATCAAGTCTTTCGCGTCGTCAGATAAACGCACCTCGGGCGGAAACTTCAAGTGATGTCTCCAATGAACAATTTTCCTGCACGTAGAAACTGGTTCGTCAGAATAAAACGGTGGATATCCAACGAGCATTTCATACATGATTGCACCGACCGACCACCAATCGCATTACAAGCCGTAACCTTTCTTCAAAAGCACTTCTGGAGCGACGTAATCTGGAGTGCCAACCGTACTATATGCCAGTCTTCTTCTATTCTTTTGCCAAGTGGCTAACGTTTCCGAGTCGTTCTTGTTTGTTTGTTCCAACGACAACTTATCAAAGTTCTCATCCAAATTTACATCTGCATTTGCACCGAGCAAATCTTGCGGATCCACTGGTTTGCATAAACCAAAATCGGTCAATTTCATGTGCCCCTCTTTATCCAAGAGTAAATTATCCGGTTTAATATCTCGATGAATGAAATTATGCTTATGAACTGTTTCCAAAGCCAAGATAGTTTGCGCGATGTAAAATCTAGTCACTTCTTCGCTTAAAGTATCCCTTCTCATTAACAACGTCATCATATCTCCTCCAGGTAAATATTCCATGATTAGATATAAAAACTCTTCGTCTTGAAACGAATAAAATAGTTTCACGATGGTTTGATTATGTACGCCTGCTAATAAATTTCTCTCCGCTTTGACGTGATCAATTTGTCCCCTTCTAATCATCTCTGTCTTTTGCAGTTTTTTCATCGCGTAAATGTTACCAGTGATATTCTCTCTAACCAAACGCACTTCTCCAAACGCGCCTTTGCCGATTATAGTCAAATGCTCGAAATCGTTCGGGGACATTTTTGTTCGTTTCAATCTCGTATACATTCTTTCCTTTTCTTCCAACTCTTTCATCATTTCGTTTGTCATTTCCAAGTCTAAACTAGCAGCTCCATCGCTTACCGTGCGTTCCATTTTTGACCTTCTCTCGCGTCTTTCTTCGGCATCTTTCGCTTGTTTCTTGTATAAATTTTCAATATATTCTTTCGCCGCCGCTGCTTTTTTGCTCGTTATTGGTGACATATGTTCTTGTGATGGAGCTTCCGGTTCATAGCGATATTGTCCATCGTAAGTAGTCTCCCTGGTCGTACCAGCACTGCTACCTTTGTACGGAGTCGCCGTCGTCGTCGTCGTCGTTGCAGTAGATGTCCTCTTCTTCACTGACTCACTGAACGTAGAGAACCATGACTTTTTCTCCTTACTCGCCGATTGTGATAGTTTTGCTTCGTTCGTCGCAGTCGGACTATTATTATTATTATTATTATTATTATTATTATTTCTATTTTTGTTCGTTGACGTAGTGAAACCCATAATAACAATAATAATAACAATAACAATAACAATAATAATAATACTATATCTCGTGTGCTCTTGCGCGAATTCTTTTAACGAACGAACGATAAAGTGTGTGCGTGTGTGCGTGATTTAAGAGAGTGTGATGAAGAGAATATAAACTGACGATGATGATTCGGACTTTTCTCTGATCTTCCAGCAGGCTTCCAGTCTTCCGCCTAATTTTTTTATTTTTTTTATTTGATCGAAAAAGCAGTGATTGAAGTCTAATAAGTAGAGCACGATTGTTCTCGTTAAATGTCGCACAAACCGGTCAATTTCAACAGTGAAAGTTGCAAGAGAGGACACGAACGAATACACGGTGACAAAAAGAGTAAACGACACGCGGTGTATGTAATATAATAACACAATATACCAGTACAATTTAAACATAGTCTTACAATAACATTTTTATACATAAATATGTTACCCATCCATGCCAGTCTCTTCGCAGAATAGGCAATAATTGTTCAGAACCTTGTACATCAACGAACCGCTCGTTGGGACTAATTTAACAGTAATTTTATTCCAATAATGAAAGAGATACGTTTCTCGTTTCATGCGTTCCCAAACGGCGTGCTGATCCGCAGGGTCTTCGTCAGTGAAATATTTCTTCACTTTTGCCCAATGAATAGGGTAAAACCCAATCGTTGGTAGAATTTGTAACTCTGGACCTTGAGGGAAACGCGCGGCGACTCTGGTAACTAATTGGGGACCGTTCCAACCCCAACTATCGATTCTATAAGTCGTATTGAATTCAACCATGCACTCATGAATGAACGTAGAACCTTTTCTAAACGCTAAAACGGCCCCGTTCAAAACCTTAGCTTCGCCTCGTTCATCTGCTAACTCTGTGCCAACCGCGTTATGAAGATTATCCAACTCTCGCATGACGACGACGTCGGTGTCTAGATATACGCCGCCATATTTCCAAAGCGTCGCTAAACGAATAATCTCCGTAATGTGAGAGAAGAAATACTCCCCATTCTTCCATTTATCGATTCCCTTATACCAAGCCTCTGCCGGCGTGCCTCTGATTAAATAAGGAACGTCCGGTCGTTCGACGATGATGTTATATCCTAAATCCCAAAATCGTTGAAAATGATCTAATTGCATAGTTGGCGAGTAAACGATTAAACAGGCCCCTGGATGGAATTTCAAAGTCGATTCTACTGTTCTTCTATATCTCAACGAAAACTTCGCAGCGTTCGTCGTCCACGCTAAAAAAAAGTTCAAAGTACAGTTTGATTTCGCCATGAAGCGTTCGACTCTCGAATCGCCCTCGGCGACTGGCGAGAATACTACTTGATTTTCTTCTTCTTTGCGTTGTTGCCTATTGAAACGAACAGCGGATGATGGTATATTATTCTTAGTAGTAGTTCCATATAAATGATGCTCGTCGTCAACGTTTGACGCACTGAGCGTATTGAAATATTTTCTGATTCCGATTGCCATGGAAGTTAAGAATATCACGAACAGAATACCGAAGAACAAAGTTCGTTTACGAAACCGTGTCGAACTATTATCATCCATATCATTCATACAATTTTTATTCTCTTTCATGTATCGATTGTGATAATTACGAGTGGCTAAGATGTCCCCATCGTATTCATATTCACGCGTTGACGATGGTGTCGATGACGATCTCTTATTGTTCTTCTTCATTGGAAGCAGTGGTTTCAAGTCGTGACCGTACGCACTCGATGGGCGCTGGTGAAGCATTTGATCAATGATTTTATTTATTATACTATTTATGTTTATATGTACACATCGTCCACGTGACTGCGATCTATCTATCTATTGAAGCGAGAGAGTTCAGAACGAATACAGTATGAATAATAATAATAATAATAATAATAAGTAAAGTACTGATGAACGCTGAAGTTGAACTGAAGAAGAAGAAATAATAATAATTTGGCTGATGCAAGATGAACAAAAGTGAAAAGTCATTATTCGTCAATTTAATAGCAGAGACGAGCAAACGACGAGGGACAGAGAGAGAGAGAAAAGAAGAAAGAAGAAGGGGAAGAAGAAGAAGACAGGAAGGAGGACTGATGACTGTACGAATCCTACTCTTTTCTTTTT
>Ga0115004_10000615_pt1 | contig 27359 bp, 23 predicted proteins | sample ArcticOcean_MG_C_10_FD_88737 | JGI IMG/M metagenome (GOLD analysis project Ga0115004, IMG submission 88737) | Marine microbial communities from western Arctic Ocean - ArcticOcean_MG_CB11_90 | ecosystem: Environmental > Aquatic > Marine > Oceanic | place: Arctic Ocean: Canada Basin | collected... | reverse complement strand
TCATCATGCTCATCATGCTCATCATGGCTAACAGAACCACTTCTGGAAATTTGATCATGTCTAATGCCAAAGTCCAGATGAAATAGGTCCAGATCTTTGCTCAGATAGTAACCCAGGGTCAGCTCTTTACTCTCTGTGGGGTTGATAAAGACCTCGTTGCCAATAACAGCAATATCCTCGACCACATAATTGACAGCGATTTTTTGTGATAGCGAATCATTACCTACATTAAAGATGGCACCATACTCTTGGGCATCATTGGTGAAGGTTGTTGGGCCCTCTTCTTGGTGCTCGTCATCATACTCCTCACCCTCATGACCTTCTTCTTCGGCATGCTGCTCAGTGTGAGTGTAGTCGGAGTCTCTAAAGTGGTAATCAATTTTTGTTAACCAGCTATTACCTGCAACATAAGATCCTTCTACATTGATAACGTTAGATTCAGTTTTGGAGAAGATTCTCTCGCCTTCGCCTTCGCCTTCGCCCTCATGGCCATCTTCATCGGCATGTTCATTATCATAGTCGTCCTCGTCTGCATGGTCGTCATCATGATCATCTTCATCGTCGTGCTCAGCGTGACTATCACCGTGAAAAGGAATGCCGTAAAGATTTTCGGTATCGCTAATAGATACACCAAAATATCCCCAATCTCCGGCCTTGGAAATGCCTAATCTTTGTGCAGTAGACCCAGAGTCAGAATTGGGTAAATAACCCAGATCTTCTTCATGTTCTTCGCCTTCGTGCTCATCGCCTGCATGGTCATCGTCATGGTGTTCTTCCTCATGATGCATAACCGCGCCATTGGGAATGTCATAGTTACCAAAGCTAGAGTCTTTGTAGGCCGCACTGATATTCAAGCCACCGATATTGTTTTGGAAAGAGAAGTCGTGAGAGTCACCATCATTGACCGTCTGAACCTCAAGGCCAAGCCTAACCTTTGACTCTTCAAAGTCTTTTCTGGCAATCGTATTATCAACAATATTCACAATTCCGCCGATGGTGCCGTTGGAATAAAGCAGGGACGATGGCCCTCTAACTATTTCGATTTGCTGGATATTATTTAAATCGACGTCATTAACATGGTCAGGTCCCAAACCTGAAACATCTCTAACCACCACACCGTTATTGAGAATTTTTACCCGGCTTCCCGACATGCCCCTGATAATAGGCTGCCCAACCGCGGCGCCATAATCACTGGAGGATACCCCCACTAAGCCATCGATACTGGCACCAATGCTCTGGCTTGCATCGTTAGCAATAGACTCGCCATTGATAACATGCAGCGGGTTTGCGATTGCCTCTGACGAGGGGTCAATCAACGATGATGTAACAATTACTTCTTCCATTTCCTGAGCGAGGGCGCTGCAAGATAAACTGACAAGGGCAGCGGCCAAGGGTAACTTAGCAGTATTTAGCTGTTTCATATTGTGTTCCTCTAAAAAATAATAGATGCGCCGAATGATCGACGCAGATTCGTCCCATTGGAGGGAAGGCAAATTATTTAGAGGGTAAGAGGTGGTGCTCGTGCCTGCTGACAACCTGTGATGCGGTTGCTGACCGCTTTTTTGATGTGAGTGGTATCAGGGGTTGTTACTTTGGTTACGAACGTTCGGCTAGCTTCAGTCGCAACCAATGCTGAGGCGTTCTGTAATACAGAAACCGAGCAGCTGGTATCCTGATGATCGCTATGACTGTGAGCAACAGCCACCAATGAGCCGAGCCCAACGATCAAGGCTAGCGCAATAGCGAATAGGGTGTGAAACCGTATCATTGAATATGTGCAACCCAGCAAATTTGACAGCATAAACTCAGACCGCAGTTTAACTTTATTTTGCAATGTAGCAACCTTTAATTTGCAGTATAATGGAGACCGAATTTAGCTAGCTTGGAGAATCCCATGGCTGATCGCATAGCGACAGTGACGCGCAATACATTAGAATCTCAGATAACAGTAACGGTAAATCTAGATGGTACAGGCAAGGCAAACTTTGCCACGCCGATACCGTTCTTAGAGCACATGATGGATCAAATTGCTCGTCATGGCTTAGTTGATCTGGACGTTCAAGCGGCGGGAGATACCCATATTGATGATCACCACACCGTTGAAGATATCGGTATAACCCTGGGTATGGCGATTGCCGAGGCGATTGGCGAAAAAACAGGTCTGACCCGTTATGGCCATGCCTATGTGCCTCTGGATGAGGCGTTGTCGCGCGTGGTGATGGATTTTTCAGGACGACCGGGACTGATTATGAAGGCCGATTTTGTGCGTAGTCACGTCGGTGGTTTTGACGTGGATTTAGTGCGTGAGTTCTTTCAGGGCTTTGTTAACCACGCATTGGTGTCGCTGCACATCGATAATCTGCGTGGAGCCAATGCGCACCATCAGGTCGAGACTATTTTTAAAGCTTTTGGCCGCGCGCTTCGCATGGCCGCCTCTGCCGATGAGCGCATGGCCGGTGTAATGCCCTCCACAAAAGGGACTCTTTGAAGGGGTATCCTTGCCTTTAAATAGCCCATTGACTTACCGCTATCCTGTGATATTTATTTATGAGTGATTTTCGTAGCCATATTGCCGTGATTGACTATGGAATGGGCAACCTCCATTCCGTGGCTAAGGCACTTGAGCATGTCTGTCCTAGTGCCAAGATTTCGGTGACGGCTGATCCAGCGGTCGTTGAAGATGCCGATCGAGTGGTATTTCCTGGCGTCGGCGCTATCCGTGACTGCATGGGTGAGATTCAGCGTTTAAATGTCGGTGATGTGGTTGTCAAGGCGATGAAAACCAAACCGGTATTGGCAATCTGTATCGGTATGCAAGCACTGATGCAGCGTAGCGAAGAAAATGGCGGCGTCGATTGTTTGGGCCTATTGCCCGGTCAGGTTAGGTTTTTTGGTGACGATTTGATCGATCCGCAACGTGCCAAACTCAAAGTACCGCATATGGGTTGGAATAACGTACACCAGACTATCGATCACCCGCTGTGGCAAGGTGTTGAGCAGGACAGTCGTTTTTACTTTGTGCACAGCTACCATGTGGAGTCGCTAAATAACCCCAATGTGTCTGGCACCTGCAGCTATGGTTCTAAATTTGCGGCTGCCTTGAGCCACAACAACCTTTTTGCTGTGCAGTTCCACCCTGAGAAAAGTGCTGATGCGGGCTTGCAGTTGTTGCGCAATTTCTGTCAGTGGACAGTCTAGGACACTTCGCCAAGGGCTAGGGTGTAAACGTAGAAGTCATTATCGCGTTGATAGCCCAACTTTTCGTAGAGGCTCTGTGCGGCCATATTATCTGCTGCTGTTTGCAACATAATCTCACAGGCACCCGTTGCCTCTGCCAACTGTTTGGCGCGGTCCATCAGCTGCAGACCCACCGACAGGCCACGGGCCTCTGGCGCCACAAATAGATCGTTCAGCGCCCAGCTATTACGCAAACTCAGCGAACTGAAGCCGGGATAGAGTTGCGTGAAACCGACGGCAATATTATCGGAAAAGGCAAGAAAGATAACGCACTGATGGTTTGTTAGGCGCTCGTAAAGATAGTCCCGCAGGTCAGCGGGATCGGATTCAAGGTTGTAAAAACTTCTGTAAGCCGCAAACAGGGGGATGATTGTTTCAATATTCTCTACCCCCGCCTGGTTGATATGTACCATGACTGTAATCCTTTTACTTTAAACTTGGACTATAATTGATTCCTATACTCGCCACCATTATCCTTAGCGCTCAATGGCACTGACATAATAAAAGCATGACTTACCTCACAGATAAAGACAACCTCATTACTCGGCTTAATAGCGAGACGGCTAAGATTAGCTGGTATGAGTTACAAACGCATTATGCAGCGGGCAATTTACTCTGTGTGGCTGCCGATGGTGACTTGATTAAGGTCGCGGTTGCGTTAACGGAAGATAATAGCCAGCAGATAAAACAATGGTTAGAGGATTACAGCGTCGCTGCTGTCACCGATCAACAGGCGTTGGCATGGCATGAAAGCAATAGCACTCTCTGGGCTCTGGTGATACCGCCTTTTGTCCTGGTGCAGGAGCCTAAAGTCTGAGAGTTTAAGTGCAAAATATGCGACGAAAGGGGCCTCAATAAGATTTCCTGATTGATAGCGCCATAATTGTATATTGGACTTTTGGCAGAATTTTCCTAGATACTTGTTTTGAAAATGAGTTTTGCAAAAGGGTAATGGAATGATGTGGTGCTTATCAAATGATCCGGAAATTCTCTATCAGGTTTTTATCGAAATGCGGCCGAATGGTTTTATCCGACAATGTTTATTAGATATTCTCTAGGAGATAAAGATGAATCTACAAAATAAAGTAGCAGTAGTGACTGGAGGGGGCTCGGGACTTGGTCGTGCGGCAACACAGGGGTTGGTCGACGGTGGAGCGACCGTTGTAATCATTGACATGAACGTCGACGCTGGTGCCGAGGTCGTGCAGGCAATAGGCGCTGATAAGGTGCACTTCATTCAGCTGGATGTGTCCAGCGGGCCTGACGTTGAGGCTGCTTTTGCTGATATTACCAACGAGTTCGGTCATGTGGATATCTGTGTTAATTGCGCCGGTATTGGTGTTGCCATGAAAACGGTTACCCGTGAAGGCTTGCCCCATGACCTTGATCTGTATCGTAAGGTTATTGAAGTTAATCTGATAGGCACCTTTAATGTTTCCCGCTGCGCGGCGGCAGCGATGATGAACAATGAGCCTGATACAAAGGGCGAGAAAGGCATAATCATTAATACGGCTTCGATCGCAGCGTTCGATGGTCAGATGGGTCAGGTTGCATATGCCGCGACAAAGGGTGGCATTGTGGGTATGACGCTGCCAATGGCGCGGGACTTAGCTGATGGCGGTATTCGAGTGAACACCATTGCGCCAGGTGTCATGGCAACCCCATTAATGCTGGCAGCACCGCAGCCGGTGCAAGATGGCATTGTGTCTAACATTCCATTTCCGAAACGTTTAGGCGAGCCTGCTGAATTTGGTCAACTGGTGGTGCATCTCGTGGAAAATAGCTATCTTAATGGCGAGACCATTCGCCTCGATGGTGGCGTGAGAATGCAGCCCCGTTAGATACAACATCATGGTGAACGGATGGGCAAAAATGAATGAATTAATCACTGGAGGCTGCTCTTGTGAAGCGGTTAGGTATTCACTAGTGGGCCCGCTAAACGATGCACGCAGCTGTCACTGTTCAATGTGCAGGCGTATTTTTGCGGCTCAGGCCTCTGTCTGCGCTGAGGTAGATGCAGAAAAATTTAGCTGGGTGAAGGGCGAAGACCAGCTCACTAGTTATGTCGGTGAGCAGGGTTATGGTGTGCAGTTTTGTCGCCACTGCGGTTCAACATTGAGCATCATTTATCAAGGAGTCATTCATAGTCTAACCCTAGGCTGTGTTGATGGAGATCCCGGGGTGGCGATTGCACAGCATATCTTTGTTGCCTCAAAGGCCAGTTGGGAAGTGATCCCGGAGACTGCCCTTCAGTTCGACAAATATCCAGAATAGACAAGCGCCGCTGCGGCGCTAAGCGTTCGTCAACCAATCAGTGACGTCTTGACGATTACCGCGAAATACCACCAGCTCTTTCTTTTTTTCAAGCTGATAACTGTACATGGGATCGTAGTACTCCTGGGTCAGCGCGGCGAGCCAGTGGTGATGGCTGGCAAAACTGTCCTGATGTTGAACGGCGATAGCGCTGTCCATGGAGGCGAGCAATTCTTGGGTGCGCAGGCCGCCAAGACGCTTTTCCACGCGCAACAGACTCTCGCGTAAATAGCGGGCAAATTCCGCCTCTCCGCTGTCGCCAAAAAATGCCACTGTCTTATGATAGCGTTCGACCACATATTCTTGCCATAGTCGCTCAAGGCGTTCTTCAAAATCCATTTCTATGACCACGAACGAACTCTGTGCCATACGGTCTGCCAAATAATGGGGCAGATTGCGCGCGCCGATATTACGGCTCTCATCCTCCAGCACAATCTTGGTCTCGGGTAACTCTGTCTCAAGCTTTAAAATATCCAGCGCAATACGATTTTCAAAATTAATCTGTACCGGCTGGTCATCCAGTGGGCGGCCAAAGCTGGAACCTTTGTGATTGGCGGCACCCTCAAGATCAACACCGGTTGCAAGCTGTTGAATGATCTGTGTTTTACCGGTGCCGGTCATGCCAGAGAGAATATTAAAAGACTGATTGACGCTGTAGTCCATCAAATATTGGTAGAGAAATCCTCGCAGCGATTTGAAGCCGCCTTCAACCTTTGGGCAGGCAATGCCAATATCCGCCAGCCATTCGCAACTCAGTTGTGAGCGCAGCCCGCCGCGGGCGCAATAGAGTACAGCATTAGGATTGGTGGCCACAAAGGTCTGCCATGCTTGCACCCGCTGCTCTTTGATATCCCCGGTCACCAACTTATTACCGAGTTCTATGGCCGACTGCTGACCGTTATTTTTGTAGCGAATCCCTACCTGATGACGCTCTTCATCAATCATTAAAGGCAGGTTAACCGCCGAGGGCAGGGCGCCAGTGATGAACTCAATAGGCGCGCGCACATCAACCATCGGTGTGTTATTGAGCAGCAGCTTTCGATAGTCGCTGATCAGCGGGTAGTTCACGAGATGACCTTTATGGACGGGCCATCGGTTTGATGAGCAAGGGTGCCGATAGGTAAGTGATAACAGCCAGAGGCTTTTAACAGGTCAGCGACCGCTCTCGCACTATCGCCATCAACGGCTACCAATAACCCTCCGCTGGTTTGCGGGTCGCAAAGCAGCGTTCGGCTCTGCAGATCGGTACCGCTAATATGTTGTCTGATACTCTCCCAGTTACGAGCACTACCGCCGGGGACGCAGCCCTGCTTCAGATAATCAATGACTGCGTTATCAAGTAGGGGAATCTGGTCTAAATGAACCGCAGCGGCTAGCTGACTTCCCTGACAGATCTCAAGCAGATGGCCCAGCAAGCCAAATCCAGTAACGTCGGTCATGGCCGTAACGCCAGCGATTTTAGCGAGGTCGGTACCAATAGTATTTAGCTTCATCATACTCTCGACAGCCAGGCGCGAATGTTCAGGTGCCAATTTGCCCTGCTTCTCGGCGGTGGTGAGAATGCCCACGCCAATCGGTTTGGTTAAAAATAGCTGATCACCTGCCTTGGCGGTAGAGTTCTGTTTCATATTTGTAAGTGCCACACGGCCAGTTACCGCCAACCCAAAGATCGGCTCCGGTGAGTCGATAGAATGACCGCCGGCCAGATGGATGCCCGCCTCGCCGCAGGCATAACGCCCACCATCGATGACTTTTTGTGCAACTTCGGCGGCTAACTGGTTGATTGGCCAGCCTAAAATAGCAATCGCCATCATTGGCGTGCCGCCCATGGCATAGATGTCGCTAATGGCATTGGTGGCCGCAACGCGGCCAAACTCAAAGGGGTCATCGACAATAGGCATAAAGAAATCAGTGGTACTGATAACGCCAGTGCCATCGCCCAGATCGTAGACTGCGGCATCGTCTTTGGTATTGTTTCCCACCAGTAGGCGAGGGTCATTCGGTGGCACATAGTCAGTCTTGAGGAACGTCTCAAGTACACTGGGTGCAATTTTGCAGCCGCAACCGGCGCCGTGGCTGTATTGGGTAAGTCTAATTTTATCTGCGGGCATGAGCTTTATTATGGGTTGTCAATTTAGCGCACTAATGTACTTGTTTTAGCGGGGGAGGTCATTGGTTGATTTTGCTTGCAGTACTCACTCGGCGTTAACCCAGTCCAATGTTTAAACGCCCGTGTAAACGACCGCGACTCACTAAACCCGATAAGATCGGCTACCTGATCGACACTTAAACGCTCATTGACCAACTTTTGAATCGCCACTTCGCGCCTCAAGTTATCCTTAATCTTTTGATAGCTAGTGGCACTTTCCCTGAGCCGTCGATGCAGTGTTTGACTGCTAATACCAAGCTCTTCCGCTAGCTGGTGAATGGGTACAAAGACTAAGCGGTCCGGATCACGCTGGGCAATCATTCGCTCTATCTTGGCCTCTAAGGTGCTGTCTGAGCCGGGAATGGTCATAACATCCGCCGGCGCATTCTGTACATAGGTAGCTAACTCTTGGGCTGAGCGGACCAGAGGTTTATCCAGATATTGGGCGTCAAAAATCAGACGGTTAGCCGTACGGCTAAACTGTAATTGACTTGGAAACATGATCTGAAGTTCGTCGTGGTGCTGGGGGGAGCTAAAGGTAAAGTGGGTTTCCTGTAGGCGAATAGGCGCACCGATATACCAGCTGGGAAAGCGGTGCCAAATTACTAACCAAAACTCAGCCATGAAGTGCTCTGGGTCGAGTTGGGGCCTGCTCATGGTAAAGCTGAGGACTGCATTGCCCCGTGACCGACTCATTCGCATAGGAATATCATTGCTCACCAAATTATAAAAATTGACTGCTTTATCTAATAATTCGCCCAGGGTGCTGCAATGACTAACCAGCTCGACCATGGTGGCAAATAGGCCTACCTTGCAGTGATTTTCAGTGAAACCCATAAACTCATCGTTGAGAGTTTCCTGCACCGTCTTAAATAGCCGTGCGACCTGATCTGTGTGCACTCGCTGGTTATGGTTACCTATCACCGAAGGGTTGATGCCAGCCCGTTCCAGCGCCTGCTGTTGTGGCAGATTCTGTTCTCTGAGTCCATGCATGCAGGAGATAACGTGGTGGTTACAAATCGTCGCCATTAACCGCCTCCAAAAAGATATAATTTGTGAGTTAATGTTCGATTTATAGCATATTTAGGGGTATTTAAGGAAAATATTTGGCAATAAATGTGTGTTTGTCTGGTAAAAATAGACCTACTATTACACCGCGCGGTGCGGCATAGTGTTGCCAATGAACCGTAGCCGCTGTTCTTAGCCGAGAATCCTATGACCGATATTAAAAAACCTATAGCCAGTAAAACTGTTAATGACTGGGAAAAGCTCGCCATCAAAGAGCGTAAAGGAGCCTCGCCTGATGAGTTACTGTGGCAGACCTCTGAGGGTATCGAGGTTAAACCGATCTATACCGCCGAAGATACCATAGGCCTGGATCATATGGATAACCTACCGGGTTTTGCGCCCTATAAGCGCGGTCCGAAGGCTACCATGTATGCAGGTCGTCCCTGGACTGTCCGCCAGTATGCGGGCTTCTCTACCGCTGAAGCATCCAACGCTTTTTATCGCAGTAACCTTGCAGCCGGTCAGCAGGGGCTATCGGTAGCCTTTGATCTACCAACTCACCGCGGTTATGACTCGGATCACCCTCGTGTCGTTGGCGATGTGGGTAAGGCCGGTGTGGCGATTGATTCAGTCGAGGATATGAAGATTCTATTTGATCAGATTCCGCTGGATAAGGTGTCTGTATCTATGACTATGAACGGCGCAGTGCTGCCCGTGATGGCCAGCTATATTGTTGCAGCAGAAGAGCAGGGCGTTGCGCCGGAACAGCTAGCGGGCACATTGCAAAATGATATTTTGAAAGAGTTTATGGTGCGTAATACCTATATATACCCGCCGGCACCGTCGATGCGCATCGTCTCAGATATTATTGGTTACACCGCCAACCATATGCCCAAATTCAATTCTATTTCGATCTCCGGCTACCATATGCAGGAAGCTGGCGCGACCAACGTGCAGGAGTTAGCGTACACGATTGCTGACGGTATTGAATATGTGCGTACGGCTATTAACAACGGTATGGATGTGGATAAGTTTGCGCCGCGGCTGTCGTTCTTCTTTGCCATTGGTATGAACTTCTTTATGGAAATTGCCAAACTGCGTGCAGCTCGTATTCTCTGGGCGACATTAATGGAAGAGAAGTTTGCGCCACAAGATGATCGTTCACTAGTTCTGCGCACCCACTGTCAGACATCAGGTGTGAGTCTGACTAGTAAAGACCCCTACAACAATATAATGCGCACCACGATCGAGGCTATGTCTGCGGTTCTAGGCGGCACTCAGTCATTGCACACCAATTCCTTTGATGAAGCCCTGGCGCTTCCCACCGAATTCTCGGCCCGTATTGCCCGTAATACGCAGCTAGTGATTCAGGAAGAGACGGGCATTACCAATGTGGTTGATCCTCTGGCTGGTTCCTATTATGTGGAATCGCTTACTGATCAGTTGGTCAAAGCCGCCCGTGAGATTATTGATGAAGTTGAAGAGCAGGGTGGTATGACCAAGGCGGTTGAAACGGGCATGCCTAAACTGCGTATTGAAGAGGCAGCGGCACTGCGACAGGCAGGTATTGATCGAGGCGAAGAGGTGATCGTTGGGGTCAACAAATACCAGATGGCAGTTGAGCCTGAGGTCGATGTTCTCGATATTGACAACAGTGCGGTGCGCGAATCACAGGTAGCCCGACTTGCTCAGGTGCGTAGTTCTCGTGACAGCGATGTCTGTCAGCAAACTTTAGAGGCGTTGACGCAAGCCGCGAAAAGTGGTGAGGGAAATTTATTGGCGTTGGCGGTGGATGCTGCACGCGCCCGAGCAACCGTGGGTGAGATTTCTGATGCACTGGAAACCGAGTGGGGTCGCCACAAGGCTACTCAGCGTTCCATTAGCGGTGTATACAGCTCCGCTTACAAAGGGGATGAGGGATTTATGAATATTAAGAAAAAAGTAGAAGCCTTTGCCGATGACCATGGTCGTCGACCGCGCATGCTGGTGGTAAAAATGGGCCAGGATGGCCATGACCGTGGGGCCAAAGTTATTGCAACGGCGTTTGCCGACCTAGGTTTTGATGTCGATGTGGGGCCTATGTTTCAGACTCCAGAAGAAGCTGCACAGCAAGCTATCGAAAATGATGTTCATGTGGTCGGCGTATCTTCTCAGGCCGCCGGTCATAAAACTCTCGTGCCTCAGTTAATCAAAAGCCTTCGGGCTCAAGGGGCTGAAGACATTATTACTATCTGCGGCGGTGTGATTCCGCCAAAAGATTACGAACAGCTTAGGGCGGATGGTGTTGCCGCGATCTTTGGCCCCGGCACCAATATTCCCGAGGCGGCAGAAGACGTGCTAGCCATTATTAACAAAGCGGTAAATGATAAAGAACAGGGTGCATAAGGAAAAAAAATGAAAGAGATACTGGCCCAACTTGAAGAAAAACGTAGCCTCGCCCGATTGGGTGGTGGACAAAAACGTATTGATGCCCAACATTCGAAGGGCAAACTGACCGCTCGCGAGCGCCTCGATCTATTGCTGGACGAAGATAGCTTTGAAGAATGGGATATGTTGGTCGAGCACCGCTGTACCGATTTTGATATGGATCAGCAGCATATCCCCGGCGATGGTGTGGTGATTGGTTATGGCACGATTAACGGTCGTTTGGTGTTTGTGTTCAGTCAGGACTTTACGGTATTTGGTGGTGCTCTTTCAGAAGCCCATGCCGAAAAAATCTGTAAGCTTATGGATCAGGCCATGAAAGTCGGGGCACCTGTGATTGGCCTAAATGATTCTGGAGGCGCACGTATTCAAGAGGGTGTTGCCTCACTCGGTGGATACGCAGAGGTCTTCCAGCGCAACGTCATGGCCTCTGGCGTGATTCCACAGATTTCCATGGTTATGGGGCCCTGTGCTGGGGGCGCGGTCTATTCGCCCGCGATCACCGATTTTATCTTTATGGTTCAGGACAGCAGTTATATGTTTGTCACTGGGCCGGATGTGGTTAAAACCGTCACCCACGAAACGGTCACGGCCGAAGAGCTAGGCGGTGCGGCCACCCATTCAACAAAATCTGGCGTGGCTGACTTGGCCTTTGATAATGATGTGGATGCCCTACATAAGCTGCGTCGCTTTATGAATTATCTGCCGGCTAATAACCGTGAGAAGCCGCCAGTGTGGCCAACGGAAGATGAGGCCGATCGCATCGAGATGTCATTAGACACCTTGATTCCTAGTGATCCGAACAAGCCCTATGATATGAAAGAGCTGATTCTCAAAGTCGCTGATGAGGGCGAATTTTTCGAACTCCAAGTCAGCTATGCAAAAAATATTATTACTGGCTTTATCCGTATCGAAGGCTCAACAGTTGGCGTGGTGGCAAACCAACCAATGGTTATGGCAGGTTGCTTAGATATTGATGCCTCGCGCAAAGCAGCGCGATTCATCCGTTTCTGTGACGCCTTTAATATTCCGGTACTGACGCTGGTGGATGTGCCTGGCTTTATGCCCGGGACCAGTCAGGAATACGGTGGCATTATTAAGCATGGCGCCAAGCTGCTTTACGCCTATGCCGAATGTACCGTGCCGAAGGTTACGTTGATTACGCGCAAAGCCTATGGTGGTGCCTATGATGTTATGGCGTCCAAGCATCTGCGCGGTGACGTCAACCTGGCTTGGCCAACGGCCGAGATTGCGGTCATGGGCCCCAAGGGGGCAGTAGAGATTATCTTCCGCAAGGACATTGGCGATGAAGAAAAAATCAACGCACGCACTGAGGAGTATCGTCAGAAGTTTGCCAACCCATTTAGCGCAGCCGAGCGTGGCTACATTGACGATGTCATTATGCCCCACACTACGCGCAAACGTGTGGCGCGCTCGCTGGCTATGCTGAAGAATAAAAGTATTGAAAACCCTTGGCGTAAACATGGCAACATCCCGCTTTAAGATTACTCTAAGCTCGATTTTAGCTCGTTATAAAGAGAAGAAAAGATTATGTTAAAAAAGATTCTAGTAGCCAATCGAGGCGAGATCGCCTGTCGTGTTTTCGCTACCGCTAAGAAAATGGGTATCGCCACTGTGGCGGTTTATTCCGATGCTGATGCCGACGCAATGCATGTAATGATGGCAGATGAGGCGGTCAATATAGGCCCGGCATCATCATCGGAAAGTTATCTGGTTATTGATAAAATCATCCAAGCCTGCCGAGATACTGGCTCGGATGCCGTGCATCCAGGTTATGGATTCCTCTCGGAGAACAGCAAGTTTCACGATGCATTAGACGCTGCCGGCATTACCTTTATCGGCCCAGGTAAAAAAGCTATTGAGTCGATGGGAGATAAAATCACCTCAAAACTGATCGCAGGTAAAGCGGGTGTGAACTGTATCCCGGGTTACACTGATGTGGTTCGCGATGCAGGCCATGCCGTGGAGATCTGCGCTGAGATTGGTTACCCAGTAATGCTTAAAGCTTCCGCTGGAGGTGGCGGTAAAGGTATGCGTGTGGCCTGGAATGAGGAAGAGTGCCGAGATGGATTTGAACGTGCCACTAATGAGGCGCGCTCCAGCTTCGGCGATACTAGAATATTTATTGAAAAATATATTCAGCAGCCGCGTCATATTGAAATTCAGGTAATGGCGGATGCTCATGGTAATGTCATTTATCTGGGTGAACGAGAGTGCTCTATTCAGCGTCGTCACCAGAAAGTCATTGAAGAGGCGCCGTCACCCTTTTTGGATGAAGCCACGCGTCAGAAAATGGGCGAGCAGAGCTGTGCTCTAGCCAGAGCTGTCGATTATCAATCTGCCGGCACGGTGGAGTTTATTGCCGACGCTAACATGAACTTTTATTTTCTTGAGATGAACACCAGACTGCAGGTCGAGCATCCAGTGACAGAACTGGTAACAGGCCAGGATCTCGTCGAGATGATGATCAGAGTTGCTGCCGGTGAGAAGCTTTCAATCACCCAGGATCAGGTTAAGCTGACCGGTTGGGCGATGGAATCTCGGGTCTACGCTGAAGATCCCTTCCGCAATTTTATGCCATCAATTGGTCGATTATCAGGTTATCGTGAACCCGAGGGCGAAGGAGTTCGTGTGGACAGTGGTGTCTATGAGGGGGGCGAGGTTTCTATGCACTACGACCCGATGATCTCAAAATTAATCACCTATGGCGATAACCGTACGCAGGCGATTGATCGTATGGTTGATGCCTTGGACGCCTATTATATACGCGGCGTAAATCATAATATTAGCTTCTTAAATGCGCTGATGGTGCATCCGCGTTTCGTAGCCGGTGAACTTACCACTAATTTTATTGCTGAAGAATTTCCAGATGGCTTTAATGCCGATCTGGTGCCGCAGAGTGATCCCGCGGTGGCAGTGGTTGTTGCCGCATCAGTGCATCAAGAATATCGTGAACGTTCAGCCCTGATCTCTGGACAGACAGGTGGTCGACAATATGATGTGCCATGCGACTGGGTCGTTATTGCCTCGGACACTGAGACCCCGGTCACGACGGTATTGAGCGAGCAGGGATTCCTAGTGTCTATTGGTGACAAAGACTATGAAGTGGCCACTGACTGGGCTCTGGGCGAACCGTTGTTTCAGGCTAGTATTAACGGTCGATCAGTCTGCGTACAGGTTGCGCGTAATGGCTCTGAATATAAGTTATTTTATCGCGGTGCCGAAATTAATGCGCTGGTGCTGTCGCCGAAAGCGGCTAAGCTCAACAAGCTGATGTTAGAAAAGATCCCGGCAGATCTATCCAGATTTTTGCTGTCACCAATGCCTGGGCTGCTGGTAAAATTAGCTGTTAAAGTGGGTGACCAGGTCAAAGCTGGAGAAGAGCTGGCCGTGGTTGAGGCCATGAAAATGGAGAATAGTCTTAGGGCCATTCAGGATGGTATTGTGGCGAAGATCTCTGCTGAGACGGGCGACAGTTTGATGGTGGATCAGACCATCTTAGAATTCGAGTAAAGAGTCCCATAAGGATTTACATAAATGATGGATAGGGCATTAGCAGAACGGCTTCTTGACGGAGACCGCAGGGCGTTGGCTAAGGCTATTACGTTGGTTGAATCGACCCGTGTCGATCATGGCGAGCAAGCTGCGATGCTGTTAGAGCAGATAATGCCTCATACCGGCAATTCCATCAGATTGGGCGTTTCCGGCGCCCCCGGGGTGGGTAAGTCGACGTTTATCGAGTCCCTGGGTAACGCTCTAACGGAATGGGGTCATAAGGTCGCGGTGCTAGCGGTCGATCCGACCTCTGCGGTGAGTGGCGGGTCGATTCTCGGTGATAAAACGCGGATGGAAACCCTCTCAGTTAACCCTAAAGCCTTTGTACGTCCCTCACCTGCTGGCAGGACCTTAGGTGGTGTTACACGTCGTACTCGAGAGTCTCTTTTGCTTTGCGAGGCGGCCGGATATGATGTCATCATTGTCGAAACTGTGGGTGTGGGCCAGTCTGAAACCGCAGTTTCAGATATGACTGATATGTTTTTACTGCTTTTGTCACCGGGCGGTGGTGATGATCTGCAGGGTATTAAACGCGGCATTATGGAACTGGCCGATCTAGTGTTAGTCAATAAAGCTGATGGCGAGCAGGCAAGGCTAGCAAGCCAAACGGTGGCTGATTATCGCGGCGCGCTACATTTTATGCAGGCGCGAACGCCGAGCTGGACTCCGCAGGTAGAATCCTGTTCGGCATTAAATAATAAAGGTATGGATGAGGTATGGACGATAGTTAAAGCTTTTCGTGGGGCTTTAACCGAATCTGGTGAGTTGGCTATTTTGCGCGCTCAACAGGCCCGGGCATGGATGTGGGCTGAAACGGCCGAGCTATTGATTGTAGGGTTAAAAAACCACAGTGCCGTTAAGTCGCTTGTACCGACATTGGAGTCGGCTGTTTTAAAGGGTGAATTGCCCGCCACCGTGGCCGCCCAACGACTGATAGAGCATTACAAAGGGAGCGAGTGAGTTTATAATTTCGCAATAATTGCATAGAAAAAAGTGACTAAACCATGACAGATAAAAGCCCCCTCAGTGTAAACTTAGCGGCCTTGTTGGACGCGAATCAATATTATTCAAAGACTTTTGATCAGTCTGAACTAAAGCCGGTCCCTACCAAGCATTTTGCTATCCTGACCTGTATGGATGCGCGCATGGATCCCTATAAATTTGCCGGCCTAAACGACGGTGAGGCGCATATTATTCGCAATGCTGGAGGCCGTGCCACCGACGATGCAATTCGGTCTTTGGTTATCTCGCATAAATTTTTAGGTACATTAGAGTGGTTTGTTATTCACCATACTAACTGCGGCATGACATTGGTAACCGATGAGGCGATTGGTGATTTGCTTGAGCATGATTTGGAGACAGCGGTTCACAATGGTGAATGTTGGGTAAATCCTGAACGCCAACAGAGTGAGAATACTAAGCCGGGCTCGTCGCTGGGCAAAAAAATAGAATGGCACACGTTCACTGATCTGCGTGAGAGTGTTTTGAATGACATGAATCTGATTCGCAACCATGAATTGGTGCCCAACCATATTAGGATTCATGGATTCATTTTTGATGTCAAATCCGGTAGGCTTTCGGCTGTGGAAGATTAGCGCGGGATTTTGGTTGCGCTACCTCCGCTGAGAATATTCAGGCAATAAAAAAGCGACCCTAAGGTCGCTTTTTTATTGCTCGCGATTTTCACTGTGCTATTAACCGCATTTAGACTCGCCACAGTTTAGACAGGTCATACAGCCATCCATCAGTATGGTAGCTTTCACGCTGCACTTTTTGCACAGTTCGGCAGTTGGTGGAAAATCGCTGGCCTCAGCTACGGGGGCGGCAGCACTTTCAAAATCTGCGCGCTTTTCATCCATAATTTTTTGCTGATGCGCTGGGATCTCAGCTTTGGTCATCATGCCTATTTTCTGCAAATGATCTTCTATAGCCCATCCGATTTCAGCCACTAACGAGGGCATAAATCGACCGCCGGGCTTAAAATACCCACCCTGTGGATCAAACACTGCCTTGAGCTCTTCGACCAGAAACGTACAGTCTCCCCCTTTACGGAAGACCGCTGAGATAACGCGTGTTAATGCCACAATCCACTGGAAGTGATCCATATTCTTGGAATTAATAAACACTTCAAAAGGGCGGCGCAATTCATGATTGGTACCCTGATTCAAAATAATGTCATTAATAGTCAGATAAAGCGCATGATCAGACATCGGCGTCTTGATCTTGTACGTGCTACCAGCCAACTCCTCAGGACGCGAAACTTTCTCATGCATCTGAATGATATTAGACTCTAATTCTTTGGCTGCAGTTTCTTGCATCTGTTCTTCTGTACTTACTTTGTAAGAAACAATTTTTTGTGAAATCTTCTTGTTCATGTTCGTCCTCCTAGCGTTCTACGGCTTTTATTAATTGGATCAGAATTTACCGTAGTAACCTTCCTTTAATGCATCAAAAAGGTTGGCAGCAGTATGGGTTTCGCCATCGTACTCAACTTCTTCATTACCTTTAAATTCAACGGTGGAGCCATCTTCTAGCGTAAAGCTGTAGGTAGTCTTCTCCAAGTCTTGCTCAGTAACCAATACGCCTTGGAACGCCTCTGGATTAAAGCGGAAAGTCGTGCAACCTTTAAGGCCCTTCTCAGCAGCATACAGATAAATATCCTTAAACTCTTCGTAGTCACTATCTGTTGGTACATTGATTGTTTTTGAGATTGAAGAATCAACCCATTTTTGAGCAGCCGCCTGAATATCCACATGAGCTCGCGGCATAATATTTTCAGAACTCATAAAGTAATCGGGTAGCGTATCTTCTTCTGTCGTGCCATAGGGCATGGCTTTTTCGTTAATCAATGTACGATAGGCCAGTAACTCATAAGAGAAAACATCTACCTTTTCTTTTGACTTCTTGCCCTCACGGATGACATTGCGCGAATAGTGATGAGCAAAACTGGGCTCAATACCATTACTGACGTTGTTTGCTAGTGATAGCGAGATGGTGCCGGTCGGCGCTATCGATGAATGGTGGCTAAAGCGACAACCTTCCTCGATCAATGCCTCAACGAGTTCAGGTGCTGCCTGAGCTACGGTTTGCATATAGCGGCTATACTTCGCTATCAGGACCTTCCCCTTTAGCTTATCACCCACCTTAATGCCATCTCTCACCATGTCTGGCTGTTTGAACAGCATGGCCGCAGTGACGGCGAATTCATCATTCATAATAGGCGCAGGGCCCTTCTCGCGCGCGAGTTGCAGGCCAGCTTTCAGGCCAGCTACAGCCATGTCACGGGCGATACGATCCGTGAACTCTAGTGAGTTGTCATCACCATACTTCATACACAGCATAGTAATGGCCGATCCTAGCCCTAAAAACCCCATACCATGACGGCGTTTGTATTCTATTTCTTTGCGCTGGCCTTCAAGTGGCAGACCGTTTATTGCTACCACGTTGTCGAGCATACGAGTGAATACGGCAACCACCTCGGCGTACTCTTCCCAGTCAAAGAATGCGTCTGGCGTGAACGGGTTGCGGACAAACTTAGTCAGGTTTACCGAGCCCAACAGACAGCTACCATAGGGAGGTAGAGGCTGCTCACCACAGGGATTGGTTGCACGAATATCTTCGCAGAACCAGTTGTTGTTATTTTTGTTTACTTGGTCGATCAGAATAAAACCTGGCTCCGCATAGTCGTAAGTGGACGACATGATGGCATTCCACAGTTTCTGTGCACGGATTGTCTCGTAGATGCGACAGGCGACAAGGCCCTCATCATTGCTAATGTAGTTCTCTTTGGTTGGAAATGGCTTCCAAACTACATTGTCACCCTTTAGGTCCAATCCGCCTTCGATTTCCTTGGCACTAATAGGGAAGGTCAGATCCCAGGTGCCATCGTTGCGAACCGCTTCAATGAACTCTTCCGTAATCAGGAGTGAAAGGTTGAACTGACGCAGACGTCCGTCTTCACGTTTAGCGCGAACAAAATCAAAAACATCTGGGTGGCTGACATCAAAGGTTGCCATCTGGGCACCACGGCGGCCGCCAGCGGACGAGACGGTAAAACACATCTTGTCATAGATATCCATAAAAGATAGCGGGCCAGAGGTATAGGCGCCAGCCCCAGAAACATACGCCCCCTTGGGACGCAATGTGGAGAATTCATAGCCAATACCGCAGCCTGCTTTTAGCGTTAGTCCCGCTTCCAGGTTGCGCTCAAGAATCCCTTGCATGGAGTCAGGCACAATGCCTGAAACGGTGCAATTGATCGTAGAGGTAGCGGGCTTGTAGGCTTGAGCTCCAGCATTGGAAATAATACGCCCAGCTGGAATAGCGCCCTGTTTGAGTGCCCAAACAAAACGCTCAGACCATTCTTCGCGCTTATCTTCATCTTCTACATCGGATAATGCCTTGGCGACCCGTTGATAGGTTGCATCAATATCGGCATCCACCGGACGCTGTTCTTTATCTTTGAGACGGTACTTCTTATCCCAGATGTCGAGGGACGCATGTTGCATTTGAATTTGTGGTTTTTTCTTCACGGCATTAACGGTTTTTAGTTTGGGTGCACTGCTCATTGACTGACCTTCTTTCTTTTTCAACTCAGGTACCTAGCGGTTCTGAGGCCAAATTTATGTATATTTAAGACGTCCCTATAATTAAATGTACCCTTGTTTGATGCTTTTTTATTCTTGACTACGATGAAGAGTTTATCCTACATAGTGTGTCTTGCAAGTCTTTATGCACTATATGTGGTGTTTATTTGTCATTCTGCCTATGTTGAACGTTGGTAACTCGGTGGCAAACATGTGGATAACTCGCCCTAGTCCGCGTGACTTCTGGGGTTGATCAAATAACTATCTTGGTGCGACAAGCCGATTACAGATTATGGACGTATATACCTAAAATTGCCCTAATTAGAGGGAACGCCGCAGCGGTAACATTGTGCCAATGCAAGGAGTTGGCTAAAATAGACCTCTAACGTTATTTATTTCACAAACGGGTTTCCTTTGGGGAAACTGCCAAGATTTATTGAGGATTTTCATGGATATTTTTGACTTCTCCGACGGCCGCGAAGGCTACTACGGAGAATACGGTGGCGTTTTTCTACCTGAGATTCTGCATGCAACGATCGAGGAGCTGCTGCTGTGCTTTCGTGAATGCAAAGCAGACCCTAAATTTTGGCAGGACTATGTCAGGCTACTGCAAAACTATTCAGGTCGCCCTACTCCGGTGACGCATCTGGAAAATCTGTCTAGGCAACTGGGTGGCGCGCAGATTTATGTAAAACGCGACGATCTGAATCACACAGGTTCCCACAAGATTAATAATGTCATGGGACAGGGCCTGCTGTGCGAGCGCCTAGGTAAGCGCAAGGTGATAGCTGAGACGGGTGCCGGACAGCACGGGTTTGCCACGGCAACAATGGCCGCGCGCTTTGGTTTTGACTGTAAAATCTATATGGGTGCCGTCGATGTCGCGCGGCAACGCCCCAATGTTTTCTGGATGGAAAACCTCGGGGCAGAGGTTATTGCCGTGCAGGATGGCCAGAAGACGCTCAAAGACGCTATTAATGAATGTATGCGTGACTGGGTGACCAATATGGAAGATACCCATTATATTTTGGGTACCGCCTGTGGCCCGCACCCTTTCCCTGAAATGGTTAGCTGGTTCCAATCGATTATCGGCCTTGAAGCGCGGGAACAGATGTTGACGCAGACCGGAAGATTACCTGATCGTGTCTATGCCTGCGTCGGTGGTGGCTCTAATGCTATGGGGATTTTTCAGGGTTTTTTCGATGATGATGTCGAGTTGATTGGTGTCGAGGCTGGCGGTCTGGGTGTCGGTACCTACATGCATGGTGCTCGCCTGGCCTATGACGACGCCTCAGTGGGTGTGGCTCAGGGTTATAAAACGTATTTCTTGCAAAACGATGACGGCAATATGAATGAGACACATTCGGTTGCCGCTGGTCTCGATTATATTGGTATTAACCCCATCTTTAGCCACCTCTGGGAACAGGGCAAGGTACGTTTTGAAGCGGCAACCGATGAGGAGGTCAAGGAGACGTTAAAGTTGACTATGCGTACCGAAGGGTTAATCCCTGCGCTAGAAAGTACCCACGCCTTTGTAACGGCGCTTAAAGAGGCTCCGACTATGGCTAAAGATGAAATTATTTTGATTAATCAGTCTGGACGAGGGGATAAAGATATCTTTACCATTGCTGATGCCCTAGATGATGCCAAATGGAAGTCTTTTGTTGAAGGTAAATCGGATCAATACCGTGCGGAGAGAGGCTAATGGGTCTGCAGCATTTTATTGCCGAGCGCAAAAAAGACAAAGATCTGTTGGTAATGGCCCATGTGGTCTGTGGCTACCCCTCCTTTGAGGCTAATATGCAAGCGTTAGAAATAATGGCTGCAGCTGGTGTTGATCTGGTGGAATTACAGTTTCCCTTTTCTGAACCTAGTGCCGATGGTCCCCTGTTTGCCCATGCCAACGAACAGTCGTTAAAATCGGGCACCACGGTAGACCAGTGTTTTGAATTTATGCGCGAGGTCAGTGCCCGGTTTCCGTTTAAAGTATTGATGATGGGTTACTACAACACCGCTTTTAAAATGGGCGAAGAGCGCTTTGTACAGCGTCTCAAGGACGCGGGCGGTGTCGGTTACATTTTGCCTGATTTGCCGGTGGAGGAATCAGCTAACCTGCATCAGTTGTCTGAGAAAGCGGGTATTGAACCGATTATTCTCATGACCCCAACGAGCAGTGACAAGCGTCTGGCGCAACTGGGGGCACTGAGTCGTGGCATGGTTTATGTGGTCGCGCGAAAAGGCGTGACAGGGTCCAAAACCAAAATGGGTGACGACGTCTTGGCGCTGATTGAGCGCTGCCGAAAGCATACCGATGTGCCGATCGGTGTCGGCTTTGGTATTAGTGGCAAGCAGGATATGGACTTTCTAAGGGGTTCCGCTGATCTCGCAATCGTTGGCACTGCGGCCCTTAAAACCTGGCAAGAGTCAGGCGCTCCAGGTTTGAAAAAGTTCTTTGCTGAATTAATGGCTTAAGGCTTAACGTCTTTTACCACAGAGAAGCGCCAATCATTAATGACCTGCGACCGAACCAGCGCCAAATCGGGAACAGTACCCAAAATCGCATTGTCGATACAGACTAGATGGGCCCCATGACGGGAAGTTATGGGGCCAGCCCAACAGGGTAGGTTGCCACCTTTTACCATTTCAAACAGTTTGTCGGCAAAACCATTGCCAAATAAGCGATCGATTTTACTGGAATTCACTGAAAAATAGCGCGGAGCTAATGCGGTTTCATCGCCCTCTTTTACCTCCAAGGCCAGCGCCTTCTTAGCCACTAAATCCGCCTGACCGCCATGTCTGGCCGTTGTGTAGACAACGTGCTGAAAGCTAAAACGTGACGGGTCACGGTACCTGGGTCCATGCTTATTATAATAGGTCTCTAGTTCAGCCTCAGTCGGTACCCTGAGAGTAGTGACATGCTTGGTTAGTCCTGACAATTTGGCTGCCATGGCCTCACTGTCAACTACCTGATCAATATCTGCCCCCATACCCTCTGTCGATGGCGCTTCCACCCCAAATAGATCGGTTTCGATCCGCTGTTCCAGAACGCTGATATCTGGAAGGTTTTTGCGGTTGGCATCCCAGTCCGTATCACTTGGTGCGTCCCTCTCCACGAACAGGCCATAAAGTCCCGACCCCAACAGGGCTAACAGCAGGGTACCCATGAGAATCAAAAATCGGACGGGACGTTGCGGCGAAGGACTCATAGTGGATAGCTCATTACTGTTTAAATATTTTAATCCAGTCCCCAGCCTTGGGCTCACCGCTGGGATAGTGGCCATTGATTATACGCAGATCTTGCACGTCTACCGAGTTGAGTTTAAGTGCTGGGCCCAGCTTGGCAAAGGTAGTGGCGCTGGTCGCTTTGACATAACGGACTGTCTTTGGCTTTTGGCCAGCAATTTCGCGGCTTGAAATAGGACGAAAGGTGTTAATAGCGGCAACGAACTGCTGGTCTCTTTCCGCAAAGGTTTTTGGTTTTTCTGAAGACCCTTTACCGGCTGCGACGTCTTTATCCGAAACGAGATCTGTTTCGGCAGTGGCGTTTTGTTGTATGATTTCGCCGCTAAATAGGTATGCGTTAAGCTTGTAATAGATTACGGCGATACGGCTATCGGAGCGGTTCTCGCCGCCAGGTAAAATACCGCTGAAACCCTTAAGTCGAGCTGGTGCTATAGCTTTACCATCGCTCAGTTGAGATACCTTTAGATGGTTATACAGGTATTCTTCTGGGCTTTGACTCGTACGAGCAATGGGCTGCATAGTTAATACAGCGGTTTTATCTGCGGGCATACCACTGGCCATAAACGGACTGGGGTTGGCATTTCTGACCCAGTCTTTAGGGAAGTCAAAGCGCACCCTAAGACGCATATTCGAGAATCGCTCCGCCTTTTGTTCCTTGGCCAGAAAATTTTCGCCCCAGACTAAGCCGTCGGTTAATGCGCGGTAGCGACTGGCCCCGTTATCTCTCGTACTCTTCGACTTTACGGCGTTAGCCTTACTCACTACCGTGCGCAGACGACTGTCGTTGCGTGGGTGACTAGAAAAAATCCCATGGTAGGTCTGCTTGGATGCTCCCTTGCTTTTGGCCCGATTCTTTTGCAAGGTTTCATAGTCTTTCATAATGGACAGCATGCTTAGCATTTCGGTAGGCGCGTAACCTAGCTTGGCCATATATTCAGCGCCCGCTTCGTCTGCTTCCAGTTCATTGCGCCGACCGTGGCCACGAATGATTGAGTTGGCATAGGCCATACTGGCCTCATAAACCTCGTTGCTGCCCGATAATACTGCGGCAATAGCTGAGAGCATCTGGGCACCGGTGGCTTTACCCTCCTGGCCGGTAACATGGTCTCGGGTAATGTGACCTATCTCATGCGCCAGAACTGAAACCAGCTGGGCTTCATTGCTAACATAATTAAGCAGACCACGATTGACATAGATGTAGTTATCTCGGGTGGCAAAGGCATTCAAATCAGGTGAGTCGAGTAATGTGAAGGTGAATTTTTCGCCCGCCATTTCGGATACAGCGATTATCTCTGCCCCGAGTTCCTTAATGTAGGCATCCAGCACTGGGTCATCATAAATGGCGGTACCTTCAAGTACCTCCTTGTAAATGTCGGCACCAGAAACTGCGCTCCAGGTATTTGGGGAAAGTACCAGTCCACCACCCCAAACACAGCTAATGAGGAGGGCGGCAATTATCTGGCGAGGAATACAAGTCATGGTATTGGCCTAATTATTGGGTTGCCGGTGTAATAGAGAAAAAGCTCTTAAGCTGGTTGCCGAGGCTAGCGCATGCATCGTCTTTTACCGGGGATAAAAAGGGAATAGGGGCCACCGCACCAATCAGATATGACGTGCCCTCAGAATCGACGCGCACCCGCCCTTTTTCGGTGAGGTCTTGCAGGTCCCAGATAATGGCCTCGTAAACCGATAGCTTGTCCCACTTCGCAAAACCAAAACAGCCACCGCCACCTGGGCCGACCGCACAGCTCATAGAACCACTTTTGTCGAGCGTGTCCGTAGAGCCGTCCAGCCACACCAGATATCGTACCGCCCGTTTATCCACCTCGGCTTTAATACTGGGGTCTTGCATTAGCCGCTTAAGCCGCGACAGGCCCTTGGGCGCTGTGCGAGGCTCAAACCAGGGATAGATAGCATCGATGAACTCTTGCTCGGGCAGTATGCCAATATCTGCGCCGCGCATTTTGCTGGCGACGCAGTCAACAAACTCACGGTCAGTTTCATAGTGCCCAGCATCTCTGCGCCCTAATATCACCACCTGCTCGGCAACATTTAACTCTATTGCTTCACCAGTAGGTCTATATTCATCAATGGTGGTGGTGGCGCTGCAGCTGGCTAAGAAGACGCCAAATAGCGCTGGGATCAACTTGCTAGTAGGGCTCATGGTGACACCTCTGATTTGTCTGGCTGCTGAAGGCTAGCCTGTCTAGCCCGTTCTTGCTCCTCTATCACCCAGTTGTGGACTGAAGGGATACGATAAAAATCCAATATTAGTTTTGCGCCTGCATCGCGCAGCGCGCTGATTGCCGCCTGCTCAATAGCATCACTCTTTGAGGCCATGAAGGCATCCGGTGTTTTGCCGTAAGCGGGCATAAACCAACTGTCGATAGATTCGCCCGCTGTGGATTCAAGATCTAGGTTATATTTAATCCATACCTCGAAGACATTCTGGTAGTTTTCAGATGGCGTGGACACCTGTACTTCACGCACAGAGGGAATAATGACCATAGCATTATCGATGGTAATCTCTTCTCTGCTGCCGACAAACTCGAGGCGACCAAATAAACCGGCAAAAGCATTGCGCAGCAGCCGCACCTGAGCTGCACCCATATCTATGACTGTTTTAGCATTGGGCTGCGCTATATAGGTGGCAAAGCTAGGTTCAAATACCACCGCGGCACTGAGCGGCTTCGGCTTTGCTAGGACCTTTGGAAAGTCGCCGGTTAACTGCACCGAGGCCGAGGAACTACAACCACCAAGGATGGATAAGACGAACAGCGCGGCGAATGATTTCATAGTTATCGTTAGCATAAGTTATTAGTCCTTTAGTTGAGGCTATTTAAGCCGATAAAGGTTCCTCCATTGTTGTAACTAAGTTCGCGCATCAGTGCGGCAAACTTTATTGCCGATGCGCTGGGTGTCCCCCCTGGGGGGAAGTGCACTGGAAACCCGATTGCATGAATGCGTACTAGCCGTTTAGCGCCTCGGTTAGCTTTATTAAGTCGATCCACTGCCTTGACTACGCTGCGTATGGAGCGTCCCTGATAATCGTCCCCCAGAGTATAAATACTGATTTTTCGGCCTGGTTTGTAAAAGGCTTGAATAGCGGTGTTAATACCTTCCACTGGGCTAGAATTACTAAAGGGCGACCAGCTAGCTAATGTCTTGATAATTTTCTTACGCATGGCGGGGCTGTCAGGGATCCACTTGTTACTATAGCCGCTAAACATATACTGGCCCATATCATTGAGTACCTGTATCCCTTTGACCTCCGGATAAATATCCAAAATATTGAGCATCTCTTTTTTGACTTTTTCCCAGGCCGCTACCTGCATACTACCAGATGTATCTATGACAAAAATAATATAGTCACTGTCCGCAGGGATACCGCCAACCAGGTCATTTTGACGCTGGAAATCGGGTCCCAGCAGCCGTTCCATTTCTTCTGACAGCACCTGTAGTACCAGTTGGAGCTGCTGTTTTTCCCGAGACTGTGACTGAGATAGCTGACTGGACTGCGTCGAGACGCTAGCGAGTTTTGCTTTGAGTCGCGCAATGCGTTGAGTCAGTTCTGACAGTTGCTCTTGGCGCGACTTTAAACGCTCGTCAAGTACCACCGATTCACCACGTATTTCAAATAGTCGCTCCTGATACTCTTTTACAGACCCCATCAATTGATTGTCGGCCTCCTCTAATGCTGCGGGGTCACCGACTCGAGCGATTATCAACAGTAATACAATAGCGCCAAAGCCGCAGCTAATAACATCAAGAAATGAGACGTTCGCCTCCTGTAATTCTCTACGCTGCTTTCTCATGGCCAGTCTCTAGATGGCGCAATAAAGGCACCATCGGTGTCTAGGGCTGTCTGCCAGAACAACGCCGCAGCTTCAGGGTCTCCCTCCATGGGAAATAAAATAGTATTCAGCGGCACTCCCCGAGGGAACTCTTTCATTGCCGCCAAAAAGTGCCTGCGTCGCTGGCCACCGCTAACCATGTATTTCTTCGGTGGATTTTTGCCCTGTGTTGGCAGACCATCAGTGAGTAAAAAAACATTATCTGGACGATCTTCAAAATCGGCGATGGCGCCAAAGCCATTGATTAAACTGGTGCCCGACTCAGGCGAGTACTGTCTCAGACCAGCAATGGCCTCTTCCATGACTAGCGAGTCTGCCGCATCAAGCCATTCTCCCTTTGAATCTATCAGAGCGGGCTCGGCACTGATATTAAAGATATAGATTTGAAAGCGGCTGCTCGAGGGAAGCTGCGCGACCAACCATTCTACCGTGCGCAATGTCCACTGCCATTTTGGTGACTGCTTTTTTTGTTCGTCATCCATATTGCGTCTACGCACTGCATTTACAACAGTGTCGGCAAGCATACTGGCGGAGCCATCAACCAAAATGAGGACGCGCTCACCGCCTAATTTGAGGCCGGTAAGATATTGCCGATTACCATCACCAACAAACTCCCTCACCCTATCGCCGAATTCTACCTCCTCCATTTGGGCGGTTTCATCTTCAAGTTTTTCGACCTGAAGTCGCAGCTTATCCATCTCATTGGGATCGGACTGGATACTTTTTTCAGTTTCCTGTAAATCGGTGAGTACTCGATCAGAAAGACCCTGAGCCTTAACCAATTCTAAATCTATCTGTTCAAGACTGTTTAGTAGCAGAGTTTTTTCCGCATCGGCCTGACGGATATCCATAAGCAGCATATTTACTTCTGCAGACAGTCTCACATCAGGTGTTTGAATTTCGGTGGCATTGTGGCGCAGAATTAAAAACAGCAGAGTCACCGCGCCAAAGCCGCAGGCCATGATGTCC
>Ga0115004_10000610_pt1 | contig 27428 bp, 16 predicted proteins | sample ArcticOcean_MG_C_10_FD_88737 | JGI IMG/M metagenome (GOLD analysis project Ga0115004, IMG submission 88737) | Marine microbial communities from western Arctic Ocean - ArcticOcean_MG_CB11_90 | ecosystem: Environmental > Aquatic > Marine > Oceanic | place: Arctic Ocean: Canada Basin | collected... | reverse complement strand
TCATTAGGTAGTAGGTAATTATTGTGTTTTTTTAAAAGCCGTCGCTGAAGAAGCGTAGATGTGGATGTAGTGATACGAGTACGAAACGCACGTGCTTGTGTGTGTGTGTGTGCGTGTGTGCGATTTTAATAGTATATACTATGTATACATACTGTATGTATATATTCTTCTATCTTCCTTCTTTCTTTATCGTCTATTCACACGCTTCTTCTTCTAATAGTAATAATATTAATAATGATAATAATGAAACTTCATAAAGCAAATCGAGTTATTACTTAGCATATTCTTTCTTTAAACGATCGATTGCGGTTAATAAATTATCGCGGTGGCAGAAAGCCGAAGCTCTGATGAAGCCGTCGCCGGTGGGACCGAAACCGGCGCCAGGGGTGACGACGATGTTACATTTCGTTAATAGTTCGGTGAAAACTTCCCAAGAGTCTCTTCCGTTGAAGTCTACCCATACGTAAGGGGCGTCGACGGCACCGTAGACTTTGAAGCCGAGCTCTTCGAACGTTTTTTTCAACAATTTCGCGTTTTCTTTATAAAAACCGACGGTTTCTTGCATGGCTTTCCAGCCATCGTCGGTTAAGCAAGCTAAGCCGCCACCTTGCGCGACGTTTGAAGCACCGTTGAAAGCGGTGCACATGCATCTGTTCCAATCAAATCTAACCGATGAACCGTCAGCAAATTTCAAGGCTTCTGGAACAACGGTCCATCCTAAGCGTAAACCAGTGAAACCGGCGTATTTGGAGAACGAGCACGATTCGATGCAGCACTTTTCTGCGCCTTCGATTTCAAAAATCGTCTTTGGACAATCCGGGTTTTCGATGTAAAACGAATACGCGGCGTCGTAAATAACAATTTGACCGTTCTTTAAAGCAAAATCGACGAGTTCTTTGCATTGCGCTCTCGTCGCGGCTGCCCCAGTCGGGTTATTCGGTGAGCAAAAAAAGATTATATCAGCATCTTTCGCCTTTTCCAAATCTGGGAAAAAGTCATTCCCTGGAGTGCACTCCATGTACACGATGTTCTCATATCTTTTCGTTTTTTCATCATACCCAGTACAATGTCCGTTAATGACCGAAGAATCGACGTATGCTGGATACGCCGGGTCTTGTATGGCGATCTTCCTCCCCGGGCCAAACATTTGCTGCATTCTCGAAATATCGCACTTTGACCCGTCCGAAACGAATATCTCGCTCGCTTGCACTTTCGTAGTTTCGCTATAAAACCGTTTCACGATTCCTTCTCTCAACGGTTGTTGTCCCGCTTCGGATCCGTACCCGCCCGTTTTCTCGTATCCGCCTACGGTACCGAGCGCTAACGCCGCGTTCGCCATGCCGGACACGATCGCCGCCGGAATCGGTTCCTACAAATCCATTAAATCAATCGAACGCGTACTCATGGTCAGTCACAAAAACTAAAACAATCCTCACTCACGAGACTACCGAAAACCGAAACTCTTTCCGCGCGCGCGCGCGCTACACGCGTGCAAATAAACTATCGCTGACACGAAATCAGCAATCGTCACCAAAACAAAACACAAAAAATCAAACCAATGGATCCGGCCAATCGACGATCGACCATTACGAACGAAAACACGCGCACGCGCAAAAACAACCGCACTTCACTAGTGCTCTCTCTATTCACTCACGGTCGTATCCCCGATCCCTAACGATATGATCTTCGCATCCGGGTTTTTCTCCAAGTGCTTGTTCCTTATCCTCGCGATTTCTGGGAACAAGTACCCGGCCTTCAACTGTGCCATGTTCGAGTTCCTTTCGACTTGCGTGTTGCACTGCGTGATCGGCTTTAACTTTTGCTTCCTTTCATGCGTAGGTCTTTGCTTCAGTGCGATCGTTCGTGGTCCGTTTCCGAGCGCGGTCGTTGAGAACATGTGTGATTTGTTTTTGAGTACTAATTCAATTAAAGTTCTTTTTTTTCTTTGTGGAGACTTTGTTGTGCCGCCAAAAAAGAGATTATTGGGGAAACGTGATATGCTCTGCAGAATAAAGTCGTGCGATTTTGCTCGCTTGAGAACGTTTTAAAGAGACGAACATAGAAAAAAGTATCGCGAGAGATAGAGATTGATCGATTGAGTGATTGAGATAAGAGCTCGTTTCGGTTCTGTGAGATTCGGTTTCGAGAAGGGAGAATAAAGGAAAAACGTTGATTAAAAAAAAGTGATTTTGTTCAGAGATTGAGAGAGAGCGGAAGTTTTATTGAAAAGAAGCGCGCTTAAAAAGGGTACATATCCATAATCGAAACGGAATCGGAATCGAATTATATATCGATTTCGAGAGAGAGAGAAGGGCGGATATAGAAGATCTAACAGATCGATGATTTCGTTCGGAGGATTTAGTACAATCGATTGGTTTAGAACGGGAGGGGGAAGGGGAAGGGGCAGTAATTTTGTACTCATATTCGTCTCCTTGTTTTCAATTATTTGTTCATTCGATGATGAGAATTGGCATGGGAAAGCGTATGCTGATGGAAGGGAAGATAACGTCGAGAATTCCGCGATGAAAGAGTTGAGGGAAAGATTGAGAGTTCGATCGATCGAGGAACAAATCAATGAATTAGGGAAGATCTCGTCGAGCGAGAAGGACGAGAGGTTTGGTATTACGAGGTTAGTCTATACCGAAGAAGATTTATTGGCGAGAGATTACGTGAAACGCTTAATGATAAAGAACGGGTTAGAGGTGAGAGAGGATGCGATGGGGACGATATTTGGGAGATTGAGCGGTGTCGTTGATGATTATGAAGGTTTTGAGGGTGTTGCAGTTGGCAGCGGGAGTCATACAGACGCGATTCCGTTAAGCGGGAAGTACGACGGCGTATACGGAGTTTTAGGCGCCATTGAAGCCTTGGGGGCCCTGAAACGAGCACGATTTCAACCATTCAGGCACTTAGAGGCCGTGATGTTTAACTCAGAGGAACCGTCGAGGTTCGGTGTGAGTTGTTCAGGGAGTCGAGCGATGGGTGGGGTTTTGAATTGGGAAAAGTTGGAGAAGTTGCCGGACGTTTTGAATGCGAGTTCGTCCTTTTTTGACGCCGCTTCGAAAGCCGGATACGGAAAGCAATGGAAAGATTCAAAAACTAAGAAACAAACCATTCGAACGGCTGAAGATATGATCAAATCATCAACGATGTTACCGAAAGATTCACATTATTATAGTTTCGTTGAATTACATATCGAACAAGGACCGGAATTGGAAAAGGAAAATTTAGATATCGGCATCGTTACGGCAATCGCGGCACCGGCGGCTTTGGAAATTACGTTCGAGGGCGACGGTGGACACGCTGGAGCGCAATTAATGCCTTTGCGAAACGACGCAGTCGTCGCTGGATCCAAACTCGCAGTCGCGGTCGAAGAATTCGCTAAAGGATCTGGAAGTATCGATACAGTCGCAACCGTCGGCGGTTTCACGGTTTCACCGAATGCGATTAACTCTGTCCCACGCGTTACCGTTTTAGAAATTGACGTGAGAGACATCTCCTTAGAGCGCAGAGATCTAATCGTGATGCAAATTAAACAAAAAGCTGAAGAGATTGCAAAAGAACAAAACACTAGAGTGAAAATCCACGAAATAAACAAGGACGACCCGGCGCAATCCGGCGAAAGCGCCATGCACGCAGTCGAACGAGCGACTGAATCGCTCGGATTCACGAAGAAAAAAATGGTCTCAAGAGCGTACCACGACACGTTATTCGTCGCCAAAGCGTGCTCGAACGTTGCCATGATTTTCATCCCATGTTTCAAAGGATATTCGCACAGACCGGACGAACACTCGACGGATTCGCAAATGATCAAAGGCATCGAGACCTTAGCGCTCGCTATGGCCCAACTGTCCAGGGAAAACTCACTCGTTCGCGTTCTAAAACGAAGTTCCTCGAAAATAGCCGATTCCGATCTTCCGTTCTTCATCAAAGACGACGCTGAAGCTGACGCGGACGGCAAATCTGGCCTCAATCGAAGATCTCAAGAACTCTGACAACCCTTCGAAATATTTCATAAAAGGGGAGGAGTTTTACGTCATTTAATACCTACTCTATCCTATATCGTACACATAAAAGAAATCTTTCACGGTATCACAGAAATGTCCTCTTCCACCTTGAACGTCTCTCGTTCTATCGTTCGTTCTAGGAACACTCGAACGACTGCGTGAGCGAGAACCGTTCGTGAAAACCGCGAGGTGATTTCGCAATCGAAACACAATTTCGTTCCAAATCGGAACGAAGACAAACATCGCAACAATCGAAGACATAGATCGATTATCTTCGCTAGTACGACGCCATCAGAAACCAAAAATAAGAGAGAAGAAAACCGACGATTGCGCATGGAGCAGATCAAGGACTGTAAGAAGTACTGAGAAGATATCGCGAACATGCGCGTGAAAATGCCGATGATTAGAAGATACGTCAGTGGTCAAAAGAACGACTTGAGGCTTTTGAAGAGCTTTCAGGACATGTTAGGCGCCGCGGATGATGACGCGGACGCAGAAGACGCGGACGCAGGGAATGAAGAAAAGGAAAACGGAATAGGTTTTGAGGACGACGACGAAGAAGAAGAAGAAAGCGTAAGAAGAGAGAAAGTTCTATCGCTCGTGAATGAATATAGACTACAGAAAGCCGAGGAAGAACAGTATTGGTTAGAGCAAGGGGAGGATAAGGTGAGGAGTACTTTGACGGATAACGCGTTCGGGTTAACCGAGGACGATAAGATCGAAGTGAGTCAAATGTTAGCGACGGGGACGATGTTTGCAGTGCAAGGCGCAGTGTGGAATGCGATTTTGTTGTTATTGACCGTTGCCGGGGTGTTGTTGTTCGTAGGGCGAGGGGATGTTAACGTCGCGACGCCTGGGGCGACTGGGACGATTGGATATTAGCAAATTTCTGTATTCTATTATATGCTTATACTTAGTGATTTTAGGGGTGTGATAATATCGAAGTCGCTAGGTTGCGAACTTCGGGCGACCTATCTGCGACCGCGAGTTTTAGCAATAACTCACACGCCTCTTTCTTACTTTTCGTTGCTTTAAGTAAAGCGCCAATCGATTTCGTCGCTTCGACTCTGAGCGCCGCAGGTGCTGCGTTGCCGACTTCTTTCAGCGTCTCGTCCGCAACGCGAAGGAATTCATTCTCCAAATGTAACAGTTGCCGCGAGAAAATTCCTTGAAAAAGCTTAAAAGCGCTGATTCGCGTTTGCCAAGGCATTCCAATTGGCGCGTGCTCGATTGCAATCGTATCGAGTACGTTTTGAACATCCAACGATGAACATCCATCAAAGTTTGAGAGTACTGCGAAGCATTCCATACCTTTCTCGATGAATGTTGTTTTCGATTTATTCTTTGCGAAACGTTCAGCTTCTGCTTCTTTATCGTTATTCATCATATTATCTACGTCCATTTTATTATTATCGTCGTCTTCGTCATTTTCTCCAGCGGCAGCAGCTTCGATTTTAACGTTTTCAGACACGCGATGTGCGAGGCTGGACACGATTGTGCGAATGAATTCAATGAATTTCTCACTCTTGACGAACGGGGCAATATTTCCGACTTCGTTAGAAGACGCCATCAGTTGCTCGAGTATGTTTTTCAATGCTTCTATGCTCGACGATGCGAAATTTATATCCTTGCTTTCGGTACATTTCGTCAATCGATTCAAAGCTTCAAAGCACGCTTCTCGATTATCGGTCACATCGTGCATGGCCAGTGAGACGACGGATTTTAAGACGTCGCCTAGAGCAATAGCGAGATCGTTCTTTCCTTGAAACGAACGGTTCGAACGTAACTCGTTGGAAAGTGTTTCAAGCATCTCGCGCATCAAAATTTCCTTTCCGTTGTTACTTTCAATCGATTCGTTGCTCTTCAATACCGATGTACTAAAACTTGAATTTTTCATCGCAGCCGATATCGTTCTCGCCGAACGTGACTTTAAAGAATAATTGGAACCTTCTAAATGTGGCTTTAGAAATGATTTCCAAAGTTTTGGAAAGTTTTTGCCAATAGCCGAAGCACCACCAGAAAGTTCCTCCCACGCGTTTTCCCAGCATTTCGCAACCGTTTCGTTTTCATCAAACATTCCAAAATATGCCAAAGGTAATAAATCGTCTTCAAAATCTTTCAAACACTCGACACCACGCGAATCTTTTGCCATTTCCGAGATTATCTCCGCAGCTGCTTCGCGTTTTGAACTGTCGCTACTATCATCGTTGGCGAGTTTTAACACGTCAGAGATTGTTTTTTCTTGACGTTTTAAAGTTGCAAAACGTAAACACGTTGCAAAAGTCTGACAATATTGGCGAAAGATTATTTTCGACGACGCACCGCCGGATGAAACACCGTTCAGAACATCAGGAGACGCTAACAAAGCTTCACACATTTTTCCAGCAAAGAAACCTTTAACGGCGTCTGGCCGACGTGCACATAAACGTACTACAAAGCGCCCTGCTCCAACCTTTGTGTTTAAACCTAAACCTTTCTTGAAAATATTAGTAAAAACGGGAGCTAAAGCCTTTGTTTCTTCGAGATCGACGTGTTGAATAAATGCGTCTAACGCATCTGAAACGATTGAATTCGAACTGGCTTGAACTCGCGCTTTTTGAAAATTCTCAACCACGGAACTTCCCTTTCCATTAGCATCTGTATCATTTCCAAACATTGCGGTAACTCGTTGTTCGTAGTAATTCAATCTCGTATCTTCAAAGGTCGATAAAGCCTCGAGAAGTGCTTCAATAGCGACTACGCAGTGCGGGTTCAAAGCCTCCGCGGTAGCTTTCTTTAAAATTTCACAAGCAACAAAAAGGGAAACTTCTCTTGCGACCGGTGAATCAGACTTTAATCCTTTCTCAAAGAGTTGCGGGAGAATTAAAATGCAAGCCTTTTTAGCAATTTCTCTCTTTGTTTCTCTTAAAGTCGAAGTAGAATCGCCTATTTGATTAGCATCAGTGAGACGTAAAGATAACGATCTCAAAGTTTTCACGAACATCATCCCTTTAACTCGAACGGTTTCTTTAATATCATCTGCGACTCGGAACGCAATCGTCCAAGCTTCGGCTAGTTTGTTTTCAACAATGTCAAATGTTTTTCCAGCGCCACCGCTTGAGAACAACTCCGCCAAGGCTTCTGAAGCTGATTGACGAACGCGCCACTCTCTTGACGAGCAATCGAGGAGTAGTCTTTCGCAAATCTGATCAAACATTTTCACAGATAAATCGGAAGCAACAACCATCTTTGCATCCGTAGAGTCCGAAGATTCCTTCTCTTTCTCAGCGGCAACAAGAGTTTGCCAAGCCGCTTCAGCAGTCTCGCGCATATTCGAATTAACGTCTTTTCGCAATCGATATAACCTCGGAGCGAGTTGTTCACTATGCGCTGACAACGATACGCCTGCTTTTTTAGCGATTCTTGCAATGCCCGCACCTGCAGAAGCCGCTCTGTTAACTTTCTTTTGATGGTTACTGATTTCCATAAATTTGTACATCAAATCTGGTTGTCCAATATCGGAAACTACTGAACAGAGCTCCTTATACGTGCTTAACATAGAATTTTCATCGCTACTTTGACCATTTCCTTTTGCTTTTTCCTTCAAAGCCTTGTCACCGTCGAGACGAATTCCATCTTGAAAGATAACCGTGTCGTCGTCGACTTTTGACATGGCGCGTTTCTTTCCTTTATTGCTCGCTTCTCCGCTAAGAGCTTTCGTGAGATTCTCGAGAAGCTTTTCTCGATTCACCTCGTCACCTCGATCATACAAAGAAGAAAGTCCGCTAGATGCCATTTCTTGCGTCATTGCGTTTGTGTCGCCGAGCGCTGCAAGGAGCGATTCTTGCGCATCATCAAAACGAGACTCGAGGAGTGCGATTTTATTCACTCGCGTGCCATTCTTTGACGAAGAAGAATCATCAGAACCATCGAAAGCATCAGAAATAACAGACGCGGTTGAAATTAAAGGGTTCACGAGTGCACACAGGATTGCCGTAGCGCCGCACCGAATTTCATCTCGCGAATTAAACAGATATCCTACTTTTGAAGATTCCCCATCTTTGCCATCATCGTCAAATAGGTATTCTAAAATCAATTCGCGAAGAGGATTTCTACTATCATCTTGCGATACATCAACATCAGAAGAAGACAATAGTATGTCTTCGGTGATCTGGTTATCTGTGTCCATTGCGTTAGAAGTAGTAGTAGCTTCTGGGATATTTTCATTAAGTAATTCTTCGACTTCGCGATCAATTATACGAACGAAGGTATAGCTTCCACCATCTTCAGTGAGCAAATCAGTACTCAAAACAAGATCTTTCTCGCCATAAAAGATTAATTTGATGGCATCGGATAAACTAAATCTCACTTCGTCTCGCTTTATCGTTAACAAAGTAAATAGTTTATCAACAAGTGGTTTCATTACTGAATCAAGGGAAGAAGAGACAATCGCGGACTGTTGGTTGCGACGCAACGCGTATCCAGCCGATAAAGCAGCAGCGGCGGCGACTTTTGGAGCTGCAAGAGCGCGGTCCATAACCTGCGATAGTGCAGATATATCGTTTTCCGATAAAATAGGTAGCGATTCACTCGTTGCGAATATAGAACCAAGACACTCACAACCGGCAATACCTAGAAGCACGTCTTTTGAAGTTGCGTCCGTTCGCGGTACGTTCAGTAACGCTTTTTGAAAAATCACTTTCGCTTTTTCGTACCGTTCTGCTGGAAAAAACTTAGCTACATTTTTCTTCTCTTTCGATGTTGTCGCAATTAGAGCAGCGAGAGATCTCAAAGCGCCATCTGCGAGTTCTGCGCGCAAATTCGATGAAGCGGCGGATTCGTTTTCCCCTAATCCTACGGCACGAGAGGCTGTTTCTAAGAAACTAACCACGAGAGCTTCTATATCATTATCAGAGAAGGCGTCTAATTTAACCATTGTTCCTAAGAGCCCAGCCGCCGCTTTCCTTACAACTGAATCGTCTGACGCGGAGAAAAACTTAGCAGCTCGAAGATAATACTGATAATCATCAGATTCACCGTGGTTCATATTACTCTTTTTCGCAGCCGAAAGCACGTCCTGAAGTTCTACTAAAGCTAAAGATGCGAGACCTGATCCACTTGTTCTCAATAAACAATGCTTTAAATATCGGCGATAACTTAAGCTCGAGCATGCGTCGTCGCTCTCTGTTTCTTTGATTTCGTGGAATCGTCGACACTGTCGAAGAAACCTCAAGAGCGCAAACATCGACTTTTCCGGAAGCGGCGGTTGTCCGTCATCACGTTGTGGATCTTTCGACAAGAGCGGACATTTTAATACAACGCGGTCAAGGATTCGCGAAACGCATGGTACACGTTTAGTTTTTAAAACTAGGGCCTTACGCGCAGCGTCTCTGATGTCGAGTTCTGGACGAGCACAATTTAAAACGCATCCAAATCGCACAGCAACTGAGTCAAATCTAAAACACTCCTCGTTTCCTGCAAAACGAAGTGCAAGAAGTAAGGCAGATTTTGCACCGGGGGATGGAGCATCACCTCCCATTAAATCCGAGCCTCCATCGGAAGTAAAAACTGTATTAGCGTATTTATCCAATATTTCTGAAACTACGTATTCCATTGCCAATTTTTCGCCCTCGTGAACTATTGAATCTCCTTCACACGCGCGCAATAGCGCTCTGCCACATTCTACTATTGAGCTGCGAGTATGTGAATCGTATTCATTCTCAATCTCAGAAAGAATTCGTTTGAGAAAATCAACGGCATCAATGCTATTTCTAGAATTTTCGAGCATCATCCCTGGCGCCGATTTAATTAATTCCGGAGCTCGCTCTATGAGATGGCCTAACGATTGGAAGCAAAAGCCTTTGAGTTCTAAAGCGCGAACTCTTTCCGATGCAGACATTTGAGTCGCTTGCGTCGGCGCTGAAGAAGACGTTTCTAAACTATCAAGCGTTAATAAACAAGTTTCGAGAAGCTTTGGCGCGGCTTTCTTAAGTACAACCTTATCAGCGTTGCGCAAAATCCAAGCCGAGAATTCCATTCCTGATGCCCGCAACTGTTTCGAACGCGGATTATTGAGTGCGGAAGAGACAACGTCAACATTATGCGGGAACAAATTCGCACTTCTCTGTGAGCGAGAAAGAACGCGTCTGAGAATATTTGCGCGAATTTCATCGTTTGCGGGATATACGCGACTTTCGGTGGGAACATCTGAACTATCGCCAAGAAACCATCTCAGTTGATGCGATATGAATGTTTCGTTTTCAGAGTCTAAATCAGGGCGCGCTCCGTCGATACTACACCTTTTTTTCAGAATCGTTTCACCGTACGATCGACACGTCTCGGAAGCGTCGCAGGCAACTGCTAAAGCTATTGGAAACAATTCTTCCGCGGTTACCAAAAACCTTTTTGATGTTGTGGGAATAATGTGCTCTTCATTATTTTTTGTATCAGTTTCCATCGCTTCTACTGCTTCCTCGTCGTAGCTTTCTCCTCCCAAGACTACTTTCACGTTTTCTTCCACTTTCGCGTTGTTGTTGTTGTTGGAGTTCTCAAAAACTGCTACTTCTGCTAAAAATTCCAATATCGCTTTTTTCCTTTCCGCTAAAGCTTTCAAATCGCCCATTCGCCATCGATTTGAAGCAGATAACGTCGATGAAGATTCCTTCGCCTTCTGCCTAGCTTCTTTATCACTCACCCAAACGTCTCCTAGAATTTCCTTCAACAAACTCTGGCTTAATCCCGGTCCGGCTACAGTCTCTTCATCGTTCGCGTTCGCGTTCGCCGCCGCGGCGGCGTTAGTAGCATTACTAGGACTCACGTTTCCAGCAAGTCTTGCGATACCACTCAAAAACGCTTGCTCTCGCGCAACTCTCACATCGACACTTTCTCTCTCACGATTCCCAATAGCGTTCGGTTGATATTGCGCAACGGCCAAACAATGCCTCAAAAATCTCATTCTCGTCTCGCCATCGCCGATCCACTCTATACCGCCCTCGTTCCACCTCTCCATAACGAACTCCTCCCCAATAACGTCCACGCATATCCTAAAACAATCGCTTCTCGTTTTCTCATCGAACCTCTTACTCTCTCGCATCAACGTTTCAACTAATTCGCGTTTCTTCCTATACCCCATCTTCGTCCTCTCGAACGCCTTCGCGACGTACATCATCCCGAACGTTCGCACTAAAACACACTCCTCCTCGCTCCTTACGACGCACAAAACTAATTCCTCCAAAGGGAACTCTATTCCCACTAACCCTTCCGTTCTTTTATTCACGTGCGTTAACAACTTCACGGTCTTCTCTCTCGTGAGCTGATTCCGTGATTGCAGTTGCTCGATCACCATTGGAAGCAGTCTCTGTAAAGTCCTCTCGAGCTTCGAGTCCTCTAAAAGAGAGAGGCGCTGTAAAGCGAGATCTAACGAAGCACATTCTTCGGCTTCGGTCGGTTCCGCTTTTTTCTTACGCCCTGCGTTCGATGATTGCATCGGTCCTTTCTTCGCTACAGAATACACTAGAGAGCGCGGTGCGTTTTTCGTGGATTTGGAAAACGGTCTGAAGAATGCACCCGCGCGAAGTTTTAACTGCGCGAGATTTAAGAAGATGTTCGTTTCGGTCCTGGACGAAACGAAAGAATACTCGTGCGTGCGTTTACGATTACGACAGTGATAGTTCGATCGCGCCTTAAAATGATTCAGTTGTTCCGACGAGTTCGTTCACCGAGCTTTTGAAGCTCTGTCAAAAATGGATATTCTTTCCCTACTACTAATTCGATTTTGGTCAAAGAAAAGGGAAAAACGCACAAATTTTTTTCGAGGATTTTAAGAGGCCAAATTTAAGAAGTACAAAAACTCTTCGCTTTAACTCGAAAGGAAAGCGAGCGATATACGCACGATACGCGATAAGGACGAAAGAGCGAGAGAGCGGCTTAGCGTGCACAGAAGCTTCTTTTTGGATGGGGCAAAAGTGTAGCACGCTCGTGATAGATTCCGACGCCGCAGACGACGGATCGAAGACGAACAAGAAGAACGAGATGAACGAACGAGATCTCGAGGACGAACGAGTGACTGAGATAACGAGAGAGTTCGTGGAGTTTGGACGTTGTTGTTCGTTGCAATCGGGCAGTGATGACAGTGATGATGAGGAGTTGAAGGGATTGGGCAGAGATAATCAGGCACCGTTTCGTTATAAGCGCGAAGAGAGGGTCAAAGTTGTTGGAGAAGTGGATATTTCAGAGGGCACTTATTGTTCAAGGAAAGGTGTTTGCGCGAAATGGGTCGTCGGAGAGCGCGACGTGAGAGAAGCGATGGCGAATTTAAGCAGCGATGGCAAATGTTATTCGAAGGTATTCGAATTGCGCGATACCGCGTTTCAATACGTTTTAAAGGCTGAACGAGAAGGCACCGAAGAAGAAGAAGAAGAAATAAAAACAGCTACCGCTCTCGTATCGGTTTACTTGAAGTCTACAAAGCCAGGCAATCTCATAGATATCGCTCTAACGATGCGCGTGATCTTAATTTGCGCGAACAAGGGAGGAAGAATTTTACTTCAAGAGGCTTATTCGAGACAAACTATGGATTCTGATTGCGAATATTTTGGATTACGAAATTTTTTCAAAAGTCGCGTCGGCGTCGATTCTAATATGAAAAACGATATAGACGATGGAACTTTGGGGGATCGATTTCAACTCGTTTGCGAGACTGAGTTCGAATCAATATTAAGTTTTGGAGAAATCAATAAAATTGGAACTTCCACGACAATAATCGACGAGCAGCGGCATAAAACTCCGATAGTAGCTTATTGCGTCTCGGAAAACCCTCTTCTATTCGTCTTTGAAAACTTTCTACAAGACTCAGAGACAGACGCGTTGCTAGATTTAGCTTCGCAAGATTTGAAGAGATCGCGCGTTACTGATGGCAAGCTTTCAAATGGACGAACTTCCTCCAGTGCTTTTCTGATTGGAGCCAAAGGAAAGGAGGAAGTCGTTCTCACTATTGAAAAAAAAATGCTCGATTCTTTGAGAACGGTTCCGATCATAAATTCAAGACGCAACGATACTCGAAATTTGCAAGGATCGGAACCGATGCAGATCGTTCGATACACCAGAAGTGAGAAGTATACCTCGCATTTTGATAATAAAGCTGGCTCGTTTCGTCGTATTGCAACTTTCATGGTATATTTAAGCGATCAATGCAAAGGCGGTTGTACATTTTTTCCGAAAGGAGTGCCTTCGTTTCAGTCGTTAAATGAATACGACGACGAAGCTCGAGGAGAAGAGATTGGAATCAAAATTCATCCCAAAAAGGGACGAGCGATTCTATTTTTTAGTATCTCTGAAGGACCACCATTTCGCGAAAATCCATCGAGTTTGCATGAAGGGATGACGGTACAAAAGGGTGAAAAATACATAGCGACGAAGTGGTTAACAAGAGAGCCTGTTGATAAAGACGACGACGAAGCTGAATTTTTCTCCTCAGACGCTGAGATTGATTGATTTGATTTGATTGATTGGACAAAACAGTCATACGATATATATAGAGTTATTGTGATAACGATTATAATAAAAAGTTTCATTTCAGTTTTCTAAAGGTAATTTACACGGTATATAGATTAAGAGCTCTTCGATTTCTTAGAACTCTTTTTATCTTCCTCTTCATCACTAGATCGATCTCTTTTGTCCTTTGACTTCTTCTCTTTCTTTTCCTTCTTCTCTTTCTTGCTCTTCTTTTCAGATTTCGGTTCTTCGACGTGATCTTTATCCGGATTATACGTTTTCTTTGCAGCGACAATTGCACCTTCGCGATCTTTGTCCAACCTTTTATTTTCGCTTTTCATTTTCGTCACGCCAGAGGCGTCGCCCAAAGTTTTACCTTCGAGTTGGCGAAGTCTCGCTTCAACAGTAGCTCTACCGGCGATACCAATCGTCGCCTCCGTGTCTTCACCTAATGCATCGACACGAATTGCCAACGAACACTTCGCGGCCAAGACTCTTGAGATTTTTCCTTTGAATTTCGGAGCCGCTTGTCCAATCAGAGACGCGTGGTAAATCAAACCATATTTTGGCGTATCGTGCTTTGTCTTCAAAGCGCGAAACAGCGCTTTCTCGGCGCCCAATATTTGCACAGTTGAGGCTGGTTGTTTAGCCAAGTTGATTAAAGAACCTGCGTGCGAAATCAAACGCGCGCCAACGAGTTCGCCAACCAACACGGTCAAGTTTGGAGCAATTGCGTTCATTCTCGCTTTCAAGTATTCAGATAACTGAGCGCGATATTCGGACAAAGAAATCACTTGATCCGCAAGTTGACCGATGTTATCCAAATCTGTCTTGGAGATTTCCGTACCCATGGAAATAACCGACGCATCTTTGATTTCGTTTTCAATATCTTCATCGATAGAATCGATGCCTGAAAAATCCATCTTTGCTGCGTTTGAGCGGTCACCCATTAACTTTGCGGCTTTAGCGTACGCGTAGTTATCCGAAATTATCTTCGTCAACTCTGGAAAGTGCCAGCCGTACCATTCTCGTACTCTCATAGCATACGTATTCAATTCTTTATCCAACTCATCCAATAAACCAATAGCTTGCACGACCATAGTATCGACCTTTTCGGGCGAAAACTTCAATTTATACCTCGACAATGAATGCGACAAACCGAGCGCCATTGGGGCAATATCGGCATCAGTTAATCCACCAATTAACTCGTTCAACTGCGATCTAACACCACGCATCAATTCCATCACGTTATTCGAATAAACGCACTCGATTCCACACTTTTCCTTAATCGCCAAACCTAACTTTGAATCCGCAATCGCTAAAGTCTCGTCCTTCACGTGCTTCTTCAAAAACGTCTTTAAAGATTTCCCGACCTTGGATTCAACCATCGTCGCAGCGGCAGCTAAGGCATCCGTCGTGTTTTCGAATTTTCCGAACGCTTTCATTGAAACCATCTTCTTCGCCGATTCAGCCGTCGAAAACGCGTTTTGTATGGCCTAAATAATTCAATCACAGCACAGAAGTAAAGAGAGGGAGAGAGAGTTGTGTTGTCAGAGAGAAGAAAGAAGAAGAAGAATATGTAATCAAGAACGGAAACAGAGACTCATCACTAACGACACAGTCACTCACACACACTCTCTCTCTCTCGGTTACGTGTTTATGATCAATAGCGTTGACAAACTAAATCATCCAAAACTCATAAAATCAAATCCAAGCCGCTCCACCGATCAATGCATTCGATTTTGAAGAGAGAGAGAGAGAGAGTGAAAACGAAGAAACGAAAACTAATCACATAAATACTCACATCGATATCTTTTATCTTCGATTCATCTTTTACTTTGAACAAAGAGTACCCTGCCGGTGTTTCGAACAAAAGTAACATATCTATTTAATTGATTAATACGTATTGCGCTGACGAATATATAAAAATTATTGGGAAATGAATTCTAGCCGCCAAAACATTAACAACTAAACCCTAAACCCTAAATTATAATTGAAACCCTAAACATAATAAACCATCTGAACACCATCTTTCCTGTTTTGTTTTAGAAGGCCATTTCTAGAACTCCTTTTTACTACTGCTAGGTCCTGACCGTACTAGTATTCATACCGACCCGTGTTCAATACGTCCACGGTCGGTCCTGTTTTTAGATTATAAACAGTAATCCTATAGTGTGTGTGTGTGTGTGTCTGTGTGTCTGTGCGAGGTTGTGTACTTAAACTGATTTAACTCTGCATTTCGAATAGCGACGACGACAGACGACAAAGAGAGATAAAATAAATAAAACGAAGCGAGCAGAGCGAACATGTACGCTATGTTGGGAAAAATAAACGAGTACTGGATGTCGATCCCGATTCCAGACGCGATTAGGGCGTTGATAACACTTCTCGTGTTCAGGAATGTCCTGTTCGCGTTGAAACGATTGATATTTGGCGCCAGTGGGACGAATACTGACAGTAAACACGTCGATAAAGGGTTCGTCATAGACTGTCTGTCTCTAGAGCACTTGGAGGACGAATTACAGAAAGCGAAACGGAAAAAGAAAGCTGTATGTGTTGATTATGGAGCGAAATGGTGTCCTCCGTGTCAACGCGTGAAACCGATATTCGCGAAGATGTCCAGAGAGTTTGCGAAAGAGTGCGTGTTCTTAGCCGTCGACGTAGATAAGGCGAGAGATGCGAGTAGCGCGGCAAAGATTCAGTGCATGCCTACGTTTCAGTTTTACGAGAAAACTGGCGAGAAGTTAGACGACGAAGTGAGAGGCATGGACGTCTCAAAATTGAGGAAAATCGTTACTAACGCGCTTGGCTGCGCGGCGACTGCAGATTTTGAAGAAGATATCATAGGCGTTCCGTATATAAGAGAAGGTATGCACGAAGATCAAAAGAAGAAAATGTAACATTAACATTATTATTTTCAATAATAATGATTAAGGAAGAACATATATCCATTTTAAATGACTGGTTTTTAAGAGAGAGAGAGAGAGAGAGAGAGAGAGAAATATCTTGCATGTCTTGTAAAAAAAACGCCTTTAAAAAATACGCGCGCGCAAATTAATATACAACATCAATGTCCACATCTCCACGCACTACAGAGTTATATCCCGAAAACGATACGAACTATTCAAGATCTTCTTCGCATACGGCTTCGTTTTTTCAACCCGCTGCGACGATGGTTTCAACACCGCCCACGAATGTTTTTGAAAATAATAATATTAATATCGGAACAGCAACTAACTTCGAGGCAGTAGGGAACGGCGACGACGACGACGACGAAGCGATTATCCCGAGCGGATATACTAGACCACGAAGAGAATTAAGAAGGCAAGTTCCAGTACAAACGACGCGATATAGTGACAACAGAAGAGCACCGCAATCGGCCGCCATGATGCGATATACTCAAGAGAGACTAGACTACCAAAACTTCAAAACCGTGTTAAAGAAAATCGTTTTTTGTTCTCTCTTAGCAGTTTTCGCGTTGCTTTTGTATATCACTACGCATGAGTTTGGACACGCTTTGGCATGCGCGGCAACGGAAAATCACGAGGTAATAAAGATATCTATATTAAGCGTGACGATATTTGAAAGGAGTGTAACTGGTTTGATCGGCGGAGCGGAGGAACAGCAGCGAGTGGAGGAAATTCTCGCGGCTGGACCGTCGCAGCCGCGGCCGCCGCCGCCTTCGGTACCACCTCCTCTACCTACTATAGAAGAAGAACAAGAAGATTATGTTGAATCAAACGATGGTATCATACGACCCATTGGTGACGAGTATCGTAATCCAGCACCGGAAAGAATTGAAGCACCGTCAAGGGTTGGATACGTCACGTGCGCAACTGTCAAAGAGTTGAACGAAGACATGTTTTTAATCGAAAGAAAAGAAGCGTGGATTAAAGTATCTGGTTTCGTCGCGACACTTTTGTTACAAGTAATTGCCGTGAGTGTTGCAATTGGTTTTAGTTCAATAATTGCGGCTTCGTTAATATATCCAGACACGTTCTTTTATGCGTGGAAACGATATCCGAACGAAGTACAGGAGGGTTTTTCGGTTTTGATTTTTAACAAAGTTTTGCGCGATCAAGACCAAACATTATTACCACCTAATACTTTAATTGCCGACAATATCAGTTTTGCAAAAGAGTGGGACTCAAAGAACGTTGGACTTGCGTATATTTTGACCGGCATGGGTCTGATGTTGCTCTTGGTCCAGCTTGTTATTTTTTTGATAGTCACCGAAAGAAAATATGAGCAACGTCTGGATTTGACGGAGGAAAGACGGAGGTTAGCGCCGCTAAGGATTCCACAAACAAGAACTGGCGTCTAAAAGCATACATTGTAATTTAATTATTCTAATCAGAATTGTTTTGTGTAAGTAACTGTTGTTAAAAATGTTACGGTTTATAGTAAGTTTCATCGTTCTCTAGTCGCTAATATTATATATATATAGTAGTATCGTCGTAAATATTTTTTCTTCGTTCATCTTCATCTAAAGAGTCCACGATTGTGGAACGACAATTTCACCCGTTGGTTCGGTATTGTTGCTCTTGTCGTCCTCGCGTTCTACAATAACTGACATAGCCGCGTAGCCTATTTTCGCGAGCTTCATCATTTTCTTTCGCAAGCCGTCGTGCAGTTTTGGCGGACAACAAGTTGAATCGCCGCATCCAACAACTAACATCTCTTCTGCACATGTTTCAATTGCTCCACTAAAAATTCTGTTCTTTAGTGTCCAGAGATCGTTGCTCTTGACAGTTGATGCAATAAAGTTCGTGACGCGTGTGATATCTCTTCCGCCAGTGTCGCCACGTTGGAAGAGTTTCGAAACAGCACAGGAGAGCTTTTGAAACTTCTTTGCGGTTTGGCGTTGTTGATCGGATTTCTGAGTTCCTGATTCAACTTCAGAAAGCCAGGACGAGAATCGTTGTTGTGTGTCCGTTTTAAACGCGCGCAAAGCGTTATAAATCATTTTTCCTTCGTCTGCGTGTGAAACTTCGTCTTGAGAAGAAGAAGCTTGTTTAGTAGGAGGAGCTTTTACAGCTTCAGCAGCGCTGCGAGTCATGCAGAACAGCACGCAGCTATCGTCCCAACCCTCGACAAGTTGCGAAACAATTTGATCGCGATGTTCGTCGAAGACATTTTTGTTCAAGTTCAATGCGTTATCTGATTCCATGATAGAATCAATCGTTGACTGAGGTTCTTCGGAGCCCAAGCCGAACAAGAAAAGTGAAGCCATCGAAATGTTCTGATCAAAATACATCATTTCGTCTTCACCTCTCGAATACTCCAAGTTCATCATCATTTCCGAGGCTCCGATCTTTGTTCCAAACAAACTCGGTTCAAAAAATGGATTATCCATGCCCCGATCACCGCAATATTTCAAGTGCGAAAACGCCGCCGCGTTCGTTTTGACGACGACAGCGGTAGGTTTTTGTTGTTTTTCGTTCTTACTGATCCCCATGCGATTGGCATACTTCGACGCCGCGCTTCTCAATGGTTCGTGATGAAAGAACGTTGAAGCAGCCGAGCTACTACGTCCGGCCATCTTTTCCAAATTCACTGACGAGAACGTTGCGCAGTGCTGCGTGAGCAAAGCGAGTAAAGCGCTCGCTTTCTCCACTATTACGCGGTTTGTCTCCTTTGGAAATATCTCGTCACCGTTATCGTCGTCGTTATCGTTTTCTTCTTCGTCCGTGTACATGGGAGAATCGCCATCGATGTTATCGTTTTCGTCGTCGTCGTCCATGTTAGCAATATCTTCGTCAACGAAGCAGAAAGAGTTACCTTGCGCTAGAAACAACTCCTCTTCTTCTCGGTCCTCCTTCTTTTGCCTCAAAAGTTCTTTACGCTTCTCTTCTGCTGCGATTTCGTCTTTGAACGCGAACTGAATCATGCTTGAAACACCGATCTTGATACGTTTCCATGCCTCGATCGTAGACGCGCTCGTCTTTTGTGGTTTCTTCATGTCGAGTCTCTCAACGCAGTGAGAAAAAGAGGGCGAGCCCAAACAAAAGTGGAGCATAGTGTAGATCCGCGCGTCGCAGACGGAATCCAAAGCGATTTTCCAATCGAACTTTTGTTCATCGTCATTATCATCGTCATCACTTTCGTTACCGAATACTCCTTCGTTTTGGAAGCTCGTGAACTCGTCGTCGTCGCCAACGTTGGCATTTTGTTCGTGCGCGAAAGCCGGCGCGTTGAAGTGATACGGATCAGGCGCGAAATGGTTCTCGAACACGAGCTCTCCCGGCGTCTCAAAAGGATCATCACCGATGATATTGTTCTCATCATCATCATCATCGTCGTCGTCGACATCGTCTGTTTCTCCGTCCTTCAACGCGATAATTCTTCTCGCTTCTTCTTCACCAGTTCTATCGCGCGCTTCCTTCGTCGATCGAAACGTACGAAGCTCCTTATCGAGAAGCATAGCCAAAGTCTCTCCGATATCCGCCGCGCTCCACTCTTTCGTCACGGCCCTTAAATTCTCGCACTCTCTCCTCAACATCTTCCCATCAATAACCGAAAACCCACCACCATCACGCACATCACGATCCTCCTCGTCCTCGTCTTCGTCCTCAAACCCGCCTAGATCGCGTTCGATTTCCGCTCTCAACCTTCGCAACCCGATCGGTTTCGTAAGCTTCAAAAACATCGCTCGCCCGGTCTTCCCACACTCGCTCGCGGCTAACAAACCGGCCACTAGACTCGGTTTCATTTCCTCGCTGACTCCGCACTTCTCCGATACCGCTTTGACGTACGATTGAACGTCCTCGTCTTTCGCTACGCGCGTCCTCCCTCTCTCGTCCTGCCACGAAAAAGGCTCGAACAAACCGAACTTACTCGCTTCTTTCGCCGTCGATCGATTGACGTTGCAGGTCATTCCAGCCGCAGCTTTCGCGCTCTCGACGAACAAAGCGCATCGAATCCATCGCGCCAGTTCTCTGGAGCAACGCGCCATCGCCGCCTTCTCCTTCGTTGGCAGTTTCGAGACGATGATCAAACTGATATCGAGCGGAAGCTTCGAAAAATAATCAAAATCTTTCGCGTTTTGTTCGTTTAGTTTGTGCTCGTAATCCTGCATCGATCGCATGCATGCGAACGTAGAATTTGCGCGAGCGAATGCGTCAGAGCGAGACGATGGAGTTTGCGGTTCTTTGATCGATCTGCGCATTTCGATTCGATTTCGTTTCGATTTGGTTTCGTTTTTTTTATGCGCGCGCGCGTTAAAAAAGTGAAGCGCGTCGTCCCCCTTTATTTTTTATTGTTTTCTCTGATATATGCTTTTTTGGTGGGAAAAACGTGTGTGTGTGTGTGTTTGCGGAAGAGACCGAGGCCGACGATGAATAGGACGCGCGCGCGCGAGTGCTCGGAGTAAACAATCTAAAGTCGTGTTGGTATCAATAACGTTCGTTCTCTCGATCTTTTAATCGTTTTCGTGCTTTGATTCTCTTCTTCCTGTTTTAATTTAATGCGCGGTCAAACTTTATTTAAAAACGTGAGGCAAAATGTACGTTGATCTCGCGCAAAATAGGCAAACACTCTCTTTCGTTTCGCTCGGAACGGTTGCCTTGAAAAGTTTCGTTGCGCACGAAGACGAGAGCGCGCGCGAGAGAGAGCGAAGAGTACGTTTGTATTCATTTCTGTCTGTGCGGGGCCGAACCATACGTACGAAATATAAATCAGTTTATTTGACCATTGCATATGCTGAATTGCTGTGATGGTCTGGACTTCTACCCAAAACGCGTTATCAGCATGTCCTTACTATATTTGAACACAGACGACGACGACGACGACGACGACGACGGCAAACGATGTTTATTAAAGAAGGAAAAGAAACAGCGATGATCGCGCTAGGATTATTAGAAACGAAACAGGTCATCTCAGACACGCTCGCGATCGCAATCCCTAGAGTATTCAAAAAAAGTGATACCAATGTAGCGACCTCGTACGGTCAAGAGAGGGTTCCAACGCTCGCCTTAGATTTCGTGGTCGTGCTGCTGATGAGCTTGGGCGTGTTCATGGCGAACAAGGTGTTGAGAGTATTCGTGGCAGAACCGATAGCGAAGAAGATGCTGATAAGGAAAAGCGCGATAGTGATAAGTAGTAAGCATAGCACGAAAAATGCGAGGAAGAATACGACGATGAAGAAATCGGAACGAAAACAGTGCTTGAAGTTCTCACAATCGGCACTGGAGGCTTTAACGTATTCCATTTTTTTCTGGTTCGGATTGAACGTCGTTTGGACGCGCGAATGGTTTTGGCCGTCGGAGGAGTGGTGGAGGAACCAGAGCGATTTTAGGACAGAGAGTGGGTTTAGGGGGTATTACTTGTTATACGTTGCGAGATATTGCGCGGAGATCATATCGGTCAGTTTGGAGTACGAGAGGAAGGATAAGCGCGAGATGTTGTTGCACCATTTTTCGACAGTCGGGTTGATTGCGATATCGTACATGTACGGATTTACGAGGGTTGGGGCTATTATTATGTTATTGCTTGACCCGGCGGATGTGCCTTTACATTGTGCGAAGTTGTTCAAGTACGTTGCGGATGCGAGGAAGATGGAAGCGTCGAAAAAGGAAGGGAGAACGGCTAGGACAATTCAGGTCGGGAAACGGTGCCAGTTCATGGCGGATGTGCTTTTCGGGATTTTCATGGTTACCTTTTTTATCACTAGGCTCGTTTTGTATCCATACGTCGTTTGGAGTTCACAATTCGAGTGCAGGAAGTTCGTGAACGTGTATAAGAACACGCCGTTATTGTTCGGGTATTGGACGTGTATACTTTTGTTATATATCGTTCTTGCTTTGCAAGCGTATTGGTTTTATTTGATCATGAAAGTAGCGATTAAGGTCATAACGAAAGGAGAAGCGGAAGATGTCAGAAGTGATGATGAAGATGATGACGACGACGATGATGACGACGAAAACGAACTGGAAGGTTCAAAGAGGAGGAAGAAGCGAAATTGATGAAACAAAAGAAAAGCGAAATTTTTAATAACAACGCGTTGCTCTGTAAATTATTTATTTTTAAACGTTTCCACTCCAAGATTTTTCACACTGCGTTTGCATTATTATTTATTCGTAAACATTTTCACGAAAATCTATTTACGCTACTCTACATTCTAGATCTACTTTTATGCCTTACCACATTGTGCGTCAACGGGCATGAAACCTCGCCTGTGCTGTTTTTTACCATACGCACTATCTAATTCGCTATTTGCCGATGTACATAACGTAATCTTCTTGTCGCGATCTAAATGTTCAATCAACATCTTTTCGCTTTCGAACGAATGTACGTCAGTGCCAAACTTTCTCGCCGCCATGCCGGTGTAGTAATGATACGCGACATCCTTCGTGGGATTAGAGCTTTTCGTGCCAAATCCATACGCGTTAACTTGACCGCACAATTGCATAGCGGCATATACGGAAACCCATCCAGAACTGGGCGTATTCCCACCTTGCCCACCAGCCGACTCTACTCCAGCCGCGCATAATCTCGAGCGATAATCTACTAAAGTTTGTCTAATAATATTAATAACTTTACTGGATAAAATCAACAAAGTTATATCCGGTCTACGCTTCCTCCAAAACTCGTGCATTTCGTTAAATATCGTCGCATCAACTCTCGTCAAAATCAACGTCACGTCCTTCTCTAAAGGCAAATTCTGGTACCCTGGATCCCAAGGCGCGTACCCGTGCGAATACCTATGCGACCATAACGAATTCAAAACTCTAAACGTTGATTTCTTCCCAACATGTAACTCATACCCTTTCACTGGCGCTTGATTCATTCTAAAAACGACATCGTGTGAATCAATTGCACCACCAAAGCTCGCATCTAACAACGCCCCGCTATTCCCTAGAACGGCGCATCGTTTCCATCGATACTTCTTCGCAATCGCCGCCGCGTTCGGCGGTAACGCGTAATATCTCTTAATCCCGCTAAAACCCAATCTCTTATAGTTCTCTCTCGTGACGAATACATCTCTCAAAGCTACTCTGTTCTGCGGTAATCTCAACGGTATTCTATCCAACGAATACGCAGACGCCAAATCGAATTCATCGTCATCGTTCGAACGACTACAATTCGAAGGCAAAGAAGCTAACGAAGCGATCCACTCCGGTTCCACCCTTAACTTCATCCTCGGCGGTTTCAAAATCTCGCCAGTGAAATCATCAACCTGTAACGCGTACGATTCCATCTCATTCATCGCGTTCTTTTGACCATTACTACTACCATCTTCTCTGCGCAGCATGTCAACATCTATATCGATATCGGTATCGAATCGAACCTTTTCGTCCACCAGGAAATCTTCATCGCTCCTCTCCTCCTCGTCCTCCAATCTGGTCATTTTTCCATTCGCTCGCGTCAGCTTCGAACGCATCGGAACCGAAACGAGTACGAAGAAAAAGATAAACGCGCACGCTGGAAACGAACGAAGAGAACCTCTCGGTCGTCTTCGCATCTTTTCTTTCTCTCTCCTTTTCTCTCTCTCACTCTCTCGCGTACAAATTGTGTTCTTTTTTTCTCAACGAGAACGGAACATTATTTAGGGTGTCAAACCCTATTTGCCACACCCTAAACCCTACTATCCATTGAATCGAAACAAACTTGCGTTATTCGATGCCCTATGTTAATACATTAATTGATTCAGAGAAAGAGAGAGAGAAGGCAATAGACGACAAAAAAAGCGTGGACTATCGCGTTCGCGTTCTTCTTCTTTAATCAACACCGCGCGCTCGAGCCATTGCGCTCTCGATTGCGATGACGACCTCTTCGTCCAAGCTTACGATGGAACGTCTTCGTTCCCTAACTGGCAATATTGATTTTATTCAAAGACGTGGTCGAGCGAATCATAGAAGAAGAAAGAATTCAGCGCTCGCGAAAACGACGAACGATAGAAGAGCAGATGATGACGACGACGCAGATGAGTCGTTTAGAGTTTTAGTGCTCGGCGCAGGTCCAGCCGGGTTAACCAGCGCGCTCTCGCTGCAAAGAAATCTATCAAAACTGGTTCCAGTAGGGAAACTGGAGATCTCAGTTGTCGATAGGAACGAGAACGCGCTTCGGCGAACGATCGGGGGAGGGTTTAATATCAACGGTGGAGCGGCTGTGTTAGAGAAATTAGGCGTCTACGATGAATGTTTTCGTGAGTTGAGGAATAGTTTAGAGAAGGTTCGCGCGAGAAGGTGCGACGAGAATCGGACGGAGTTGTTCGAAGTGGACGTAGGCGAGGAAGTTAGGAAAGATTTGTTCTTCGGGGTGAAGAAGACTTTAGTGAATGAGACGAATGGCGAGGTAATGGCTGGGACTGTCATGCGCGCGGATTTATCGAAGAAATTATCGGAAGCTTTTTTGAACTGTAATGGTAATGGTGATGATGACGACGGTGACCAGTTTTCGCTTACGCTCGGTTGCGAGATTGTGAACATCGACGCAGAAACTGGCGAAGTACAATTTGTGAATAGCAAAAACAATAAAATGAACGGTAACGCTACTAATAAAGGAGCTCTAGAAACGAGGAAGTTTGATTTAATCATTGGCGCTGACGGCATTGACTCGTTAGCACGAAAAACTATTATTAATAGCATTGATAGTAAAAATAATCGAAGCGACGATAGTTTTAGGAATAGTAGAAGTAAAAGAAAAGAACCCGTATATTCCGGGATTAAGATATTGTTCGGCGTCACTGGCGTAGACAATAACGTAGATGCGTTAATGAGAGAAAAAACAGATCAGACAACTGCTCACCAATGGTTCAGCGATGGTTCCTATGCGTTGATATTCACAGGGGGTGGCGTGAATCAAAAGAGACATAATTTAGCGTTTTGTTCTAACGAACCTTTAGGTAGCGCCAATAGTAATCCATCGTGGAGAGCTGATACTTCCGTTACGAAGGAATACGCTCATTCAAAAATGATGCAGGCGAACATGCCGAGCGATGTTTTAAATCTATGCCTGCGATGCGAACGCTTCTTCGAGATTGGTGTTTTCTTCCACGAGCCTATGGAAGAATGGTTTAGTGGTAAACTTGTGCTCGTCGGCGACTCGGCGCACGCGATGCCGCCATTCTTAGGGCAAGGCGCAAACCAAGCAATGCAAGACGCGTTTGTTCTAAGTAAAGTGCTTCAAAAGTGTACAAATCTAAAAGATGCAAACTTGCTAAACGAGAGCTTAATGGAATATTCAAAATTGAGACGACCGCCGACAGAGGCAATCATGAACGCGTCACGATTTGTTGGCGCTTTGGAAACCGGCAAAGGTATCGTTGGTTTATTCAGAGATTTCGCGTTTACAATTGCTGGCAAATTCGGTATAACTGGTAAAATCTTCCTTTCCGGTGCAACGCCGCGCATATTTTAAAAGAAGAAGAAGTACAACATAGACAATCAAAGTCGTGTTTTTATATTCCGTGCTTGTGTTTTTTCTGGTATGGTACAACTCGCTATTATTACAAAGTAGGCACGTTTGTCGTCGTCGAGGCGAACGCTCATCAACAACAACGACAACGACACTATTGATCACGTCCTATCGATCACGCATATCTCACTCACTCTCTCATTCAATTCAAAGCGGCACCATTCGAGACGAGTGATGAGCACACCTGCGTCAAAGACGCGAACTTCGTCATCTCGTCCCGTTTCCTCTTAATCAACTTATACTCCTTCCCGTAGCAGTTGTTACAAAGGTCCGACCCGATCAAGAGCTTCGATTTATACCAATGCCCGCTCGTCGTATTACTCGTACACGCGACGCAGTTCTTCCGCTGTAACGCCACTAACTCGATGCGATAACACCTTTTACAGAGATCCAAACTCCCGATCAGTTTCGACTTATACCATTGCCTACTCGTGCTCTTCGTCGAACACGACGAACAGCGCTTATCGCACAGTTCTAAGTTCTCCAGTCTGTAACAGGTTTCGCATAAATACGCTCGCTTTGTCGTCTTCGATCTATGCCACGCGCATGAATGGAACGCGGTACATCTCGAGCATACCTTTTGTTGATCATTTACGGCATTTCGCGAATCGCTTTTTGTTTCGTGAGTGCACTGAGTAAGCGTCGTCGTTGCTTTATCGCGCGCTTTGACTGCGCAATTGGAAACAATGGCAGTTAGACGTGGCAGTTGGAAATGGTCTGGAATGGAATTAGTGGCATTAGTATTCACTTGAGTCGCGGTAACGATCGTCGGTGGTTCCATTTTATGTTCACGATTGAAGAACGAACGAAAGAGGTTTGTTAAGCGTTAAAGAGTCAGTCTGTCTGTCCGTGTTTATTGTAATCGTTATCTCGCGCGCATTTCTTGAGCGAGAGCACTTTTTATGAACACTTTCTTGGTTTAGAAAGTCCTGTGCACTCTCTCGCGTTGACACGTTGATATATTTTTTAGACCAATTTTTATAGTGAGTTTTGCCCTATTTTTCCTTTTTTGAAGGCGGTAGAGATTGATGACGATGAGTGCGAGAGGTTCGTGAAAAAAAAGAAACGTATGGTACAAGAATGCCGCTACTAGTTTATATAGTATTACAAAAGAAACGAACGAGAGATTAAGAGAGAGAGAGGGGAGGAGGGAAACGCTTTTACTTGAATTCACTGCTCGCGCGACCGTTTGGACGAACGATTTTACGATTCAAGTTCTTCGAAGGCGGTTTCATGTCCTTGATGTCGTCCAATTGGACGACGAAATCGAGCACTTCGCGAGCGTCGTCTCGGAATACGCTGACTTTTACGGAATCGCCGACGACGTGTTTATCGAGAGCGTGGTATAGATCGTACGAGTCTTCGATTTTCTCGCCATTGATGCCGACGATGACGTCGCCGAGAAGTAACCGGCCGCTGTCGTCTCTTTTCGTGCTTCGGATTCCGGCGCGATACGCTGGGCCGCCTTCGCGAGCGTCCAAGACTAAAACGCCCCCAAGACCGAGCTGTTCGGCTATTTCGTCCGGTGCGAAC
>Ga0115004_10000609_pt1 | contig 27435 bp, 27 predicted proteins | sample ArcticOcean_MG_C_10_FD_88737 | JGI IMG/M metagenome (GOLD analysis project Ga0115004, IMG submission 88737) | Marine microbial communities from western Arctic Ocean - ArcticOcean_MG_CB11_90 | ecosystem: Environmental > Aquatic > Marine > Oceanic | place: Arctic Ocean: Canada Basin | collected... | reverse complement strand
GCTAAGCCGTATTTGCGCAAGCTCTGTGGGTGAAAATTACACGCCCTCGTAAACCTAATACACAAATCAAAAGTAGACGCGCATTAAAAAGGCCTCAATGAGGCCTTGATGCAGTGTTTTAAGTTACCTACTTTTATGCAGCAGGTAGCTCTACGTTGTTATGGCGGCACGCAGCAACCATAGTGTTATAAAGCAAACATGCAATAGTCATTGGGCCCACACCACCTGGAACAGGGGTGATTGCGCCAGCTACTTTTTGCGCACTTTCAAAATGTACGTCGCCCACCAGCTTGGTTTTGCCGTCTTCCAATTGAATGCGGTTAATACCCACGTCGATCACTGTAGCGCCAGGCTTAATCCAATCGCCTTTCACAAGCTCTGGCACGCCTACTGCGGCCACTACAATGTCGGCTGCACGTACTACGTCTTCAATGTTTTTAGTGCGTGAGTGGGCCATGGTTACGGTACAGCTTTGCTGTAGTAACAGGTTAAACATAGGCTTGCCCACAATGTTAGAGCGGCCCACTACTACAGCGGTCATGCCCGTTAGGTCACCATGGTAATCTTGTAGCATCATCAAGCTGCCCAGTGGAGTGCAAGGAACCATGCCCTTACCACCAGTGGATAACATACCTACGTTAATGGGGTGGAAGCCGTCCACGTCTTTGGCGGGGTCTATGGCTTCTAATACCTTGGCCGAGTCTATGTGCTTAGGTAAAGGTAGCTGCACCAAAATACCGTTGATGGCCGGGTCATTGTTCATTTCATTGATAAGGTTAAGTAGAAACTCTTGAGAAGTAGTGTCTTCTAGCTTGTGCTCAATAGAGGTAATACCACACTCTTTAGCCTGCTTGCCTTTGCTACGCACATACACTTGGCTGGCTGGATCTTCACCCACTAGCACAACGGCTAAGCCTGGAACGATGTTGTGGTCTGCTTTAATAGAAGCAATTTGACCGGTCATTTTTTCACGTAATTTAGCAGCAAACTGCTTGCCGTCGATAAGGTGTGCCATGATGGATAGCTCATGTTGGTGATAAAAAAAACAGTCTAATTGAGGGTTGCTCAATGATAGACCTACTCGTTGACGGGCTATTTTATATTAATTTCCATTAGCATGTTAGGCCGTTGCCCTGACAGAACTGATCACAAGCGTGAATGCAGATCGATCGTAGTATGAATTTCATTCAGGCCACATGGATAATAATCACGCAAGGCATGGGTTTGCCAGTGTTACAATAGTTTGTGGCTGTGAAGTAACTGGATGTCTAAAGAGTCGCGTTTCGATAACGCTTTGTCGTAGGCAAGTTAGCTCAAAAAGGCCATCCTAGATAATCTAGCGGCCTATATTGCCATTCGTTGAAGCCTCAATGTAATGCCATGTTTATTGTAGGAGTACAATTTATGTCCGAAGACCAGTACGAAGAAGATCTTGACCTTAACAGTCTTAGTGATGAAGATCTTACGGCACAAATGCACGACGACCTCTATGATGGCATGGAAGACGAAATTGCTGAGGGAACTAACATATTGTTAGGCCGTGGTTGGGCACCAGACAGAGTGTTAAATGAAGCCTTAGTAGGCGGCATGAATATTGTAGGTATAGACTTTCGTGACGGCATTTTGTTTGTACCCGAAGTGCTAATGGCTGCAAACGCAATGAAAGCGGGCATGAAAATATTACGCCCTTTGCTAGCTGAAACAGGCGCATTGCCTGTAGGTAAGGCTGTTATAGGCACAGTGAAAGGCGATATACACGACATTGGTAAGAACCTTGTAGCTATGATGTGGGAAGGTGCTGGATTTGAAGTGATTGACTTGGGTATTAACTGCCCAGCAGATAAGTTCATTGCAGCCTTAGAAGAGCATAAGCCAGACATCTTAGGTATGTCAGCATTATTGACCACCACCATGCCTTACATGAAAGTGGTTATAGACACCATGAAAGAGCAGGGTATTCGTGATGACTTTATTATTCTTGTAGGTGGTGCTCCACTTAACGAAGAGTTTGGTGATGCAGTTGGCGCAGACGCCTATTGTCGTGATGCTGCTGTTGCTGTAGAAACTGCAAAGAAGTTCATCGCAACAAAGCGCGCAGCTTAATTTATAAAGAGGTGACCATGCAGCCTGCTAGCTTGCTTGTGATTACCTGTGGTGCCATTGCTAGAGAAGTGATGGCAGTTGCAAAAAATGCGGGCTGGCAAAACTTAAAAGTAACGCAAATCCCTGCTGAGCTTCATAACAGACCTGATAAAATACCGGCAGCCGTTGAAGAGCGGCTGGCAGCTTATGCTGCAGATTATGATCATGTGTTTGCAGCATTTGGGGATTGTGGTACCGGAGGAATGCTAGATAAAGTGTTGGAAAAATATAACATTCAACGTTTATCTGGGGCCCATTGTTATGAGTTTTATAGTGGCAGTGAAAATTTTGCGGCCATGTCAGAGCGTGAGCTAGGCACATTTTACCTAACTGATTATCTGGCCAAACATTTTGAACAACTCATCATGGAAGGTATGGGTTTAAACAAACATCCCAAACTTATAGAAGTGATGTTTGCACATTATACAAAGTTAGTTTATTTGGTGCAGGAGCCTAATCGGCAGCTTGATCAGTGTGCACAAGAGGCGGCAAAAAAATTAGGTTTAAAATACGAGCGAATAGAAACTGGTTACGGTCAAATGGCCCAAGAACTAAGCGCTCATTATAGTAAATACACAGAACAGGTAATAAAATGGCCAAATTAACCATCGTTATGTGGCGTGACATTCCCGCCCAAGTCATTGTGAAGCAAGGCCGCACCAGTGCAAAGCGTCCGTTAGAAGAGCGCTTTGAAAAAGCGATAGACAAAGCCGCCATGCGTGCTGGCCTATACGGCAGTGATGGTTACTTGCAAGAATGGCGTCGTGACACCAAAGCGTGTGGTGATGACCTAGAGACCGTGTTAGAAGCTACTATAAAGCAGATAGAAACAGACTACACAGATGAACGCTTAGCCACACTAGTAGCTGCAGGCGGCATTACCCAGTAGTTGGTGATCCAACTATCCCTATATTTTTGGAGATGTATCCATGGCACTTAATGCCGTTGCAGAAAAACAAGCCATAATTGACTTGATGCAAAAAACAACTGTAGAGGTTACGCCAGGTGGCGCGGCCAAAGTGGCAGACTTTAAAGAACTACTGCGCCCAGGATGCACTGTTTACGTTACTTTTTTACCTGGCTCAGATTTTTCAGACACTGTGGCTACGGTGCGCCGTTTAAAAGACGAAGGCTTTAATCCTGTGCCTCATTTTGCGGCTCGCTCTATACCTTCTGCCAAATTTTTAGAAGAAAATCTTGCTTCCCTACAAGGTGAAACAGGTGTAACTGAAGGGTTGTTAATTGGTGGTGGTGTGACTACCCCTGTGGGTGATTTTGGTTCTTCTATTGAAGTGCTTCAAACAGGCTTGTTTGAAAAGTATGGCATTTTGAAAATGGGTCTAGCTGGGCATCCAGAAGGTAGTCCAGATATTAGTCCAGCTGATTGCGCCTTAGCGATTAAACAAAAGAACGACTTTGCTAAGCAAACCGATTTGAGTCTATATTTAGCTACTCAGTTTGTATTTGAAGCCGAGCCTATTTTTGCTTGGGAGCGTGAAATTCGCGCTGCAGGTAATGAGCTACCTATTCATATAGGTGTGCCAGGCCTTGCCACTATTAAAACCTTAATGCGCCACGCTGCTCATTGTGGTGTAGGAGCTTCAGTGCGGTTTTTAACACGCAACCCTATGAACATGATAAAGCTGGGTTTAAAAGATTCCTTTTTGGGCCAGTATGTTAATGCACCATCTTCTGAGCCAAGCCAGCTGATGCGCGATATTGTTACAGGCATGCATAATGATCCAGATTGTTTGATTGCCCAATGTCATTTGTATCCATTGGGTGGCTTAAAGAAATCTGCTGCATGGATGTATGACGTACAAGATGGAAAGTTTGAACTCAACGGTAAAGGCTTCACCGTTAACTCGTAATTATTTTTTGGGTCAGGAAACTGACCTTTATTAGACACTAAAGTAGGAATTTGAAATGACTGATACGATTATCAGCTCCGCTAGCCAAGAAGTTGTCATTGGTTTTGATCGTCCGTTTGCCGTGATTGGTGAGCGTATTAACCCCACCGGTCGTAAGTTGTTGGCCGAAGAAATGAAAAATGGTGACTTTAGCCGGGTAGAAGCTGATGCGTTAGCACAAGTTGCTGCAGGTGCTACCATTTTGGATATCAATGCGGGTATTCCACTAGCAGATGAACCTGCTATTTTGGCAAAAACCATTCAGTTGGTTCAAGCTTTGGTGGATGTGCCATTGTGTATCGACTCATCGATTATTGAAGCCCTAGAAGCTGGCCTTGCTGTATATAAGGGTAAGGCGCTTTTGAACTCTGTAACGGGTGAAGATGAGTCCTTGGATCGTGTATTGCCATTGGTAAAGAAATACGGCGCAGCTGTGGTTGCCATCTCAAATGATGAGACAGGTATTTCACAAGACATCAATGTGCGTTTTGAAGTAGCTAAGAAGATTGTACAACGAGCTGCAGACTATGGCATTCCAGCGTGTGACGTAGTAGTAGACCCATTGGTTATGCCTGTAGGGGCAATTAATACATCAGGTCGTCAGGTGATGGAACTAGTGCATCGCTTGCGCACTGAGCTTAAAGTGAACACTACATGTGGTGCGTCTAACTTTAGCTTTGGCTTACCAAACCGCAACGGTGTTAACTGTGCATTTATTGCCTGTGCTGTTGCCTCAGGCATGACTTCTGCTATCATCAACCCAATGCACCCAGAAGTAATGTTGGGAGTACGCGGTGGTAACTTAATGATGGGTCATGACCCTGAATGTAAGGACTGGATTGACGCTTACCGAGATCGCAGCGCTGTAGGTGTTGGCTCTCGTGGAGGTCGCACTGGCGGCCGTCGTCGCAGCTCCTAGCAGGCGCGCGAAGGCATTGGCGAAAATAAATAATTAAAAGGGCCCGTGGGCCCTTTTTTGTGCAAAATTAAAACATTAATATATGGGGTTAAATTACCAAACCCTATGATCACACGTTGAGATGACACTATGAGTCAAACTAATACCGATGATGCTTTAGTCGTATTCACTCCTTCTGGCAAGCGCGGACGTTTTCCCGTGGGCACACCATTATTACAAGCGGCTCGTTATCTTAATGTTGATATAGATTCTGTGTGCGGCGGCAGGGGTATTTGTGGTCGTTGCCAAATTTTGGTCAGTGAGGGTGATTTTTCAAAGTTTGGCATCACTTCCACTGCACAAAGTTTAGAGCCTATTACGGAGCCTGAGCTTAAATTTGCGCAGCGCCGTGAGCTTAAACCTGGAAGGCGTTTAAGCTGTCACACTAAGGTGCTTAATGACATCGTGGTGGATGTGCCTGCTGAAAGCCAAGTGCACCAGCAAATGGTGCGCAAAGAAGCAGAAATACATGATATCGAGATTAATCCGTTAGTGCGCTTGTATTATGTAGAAGTGCAAGAGCCAGACATGCACGACCCATCAGGTGATCTAAGGCGTTTATTAAATGCGTTAGAGGCTGATTGGCAGCTGCTTAACTTGTCTTATGATGTGGCTCTTTTAAGCACCATACAGCCCATTTTAAGAGCTGGGAAGTGGGGCGTAACTGTGGCTGTGCGCCAAGGCGAACAAATTGTTGCACTTTGGCCTGGCTTAAAGGATGCGGTCTATGGTGTTGCTGTAGATGTAGGCTCCACTACTATTGCTGCTCATTTGTGTAACTTGTCTAGTGGTGAAATATTAGCCAGCTCTGGTGCTATGAACCCTCAAATTCGTTTTGGCGAAGACCTAATGAGTCGGGTGTCTTATGTGATGATGAACCCAGGCGGCGAAGTGGATATGACCAATGCCGTGCGCGAATCACTTAATGGCTTGGTTAAAGATCTGGTTAAGCAGGCTGAATGTGAAGTGACAGATTTATTAGAAATCACTTTTGTTGCCAACCCTATCATGCATCATTTGTTATTGGGTATTAATCCTGTAGAGCTAGGTGGTGCACCTTTTGCTTTAGCGACAGACATGGCCGTGCATACATTGTCACGTGACATAGGTGTGCATTTAAACCCGCAGGCAAGGGCCTATTTGTTGCCATGTATTGCAGGGCATGTGGGAGCAGATACAGCAGGCATGGTGTTAGCAGAAGAGCCATATAACCATGATGAAATGACCTTGCTAGTGGATGTAGGCACCAATGCCGAGATAGTGTTGGGTAATCGCCACCGTTTAGTGGCATGTTCAAGCCCCACAGGCCCAGCTTTTGAAGGTGCTCAAATAAGCTGTGGTCAGCGCGCGGCAGCAGGCGCTATAGAACGCATTAGGGTCGACCCCATTACTTTAGAGCCGCGTTTTCAGGTGATTGGCTGTGAGTTGTGGTCTGATGAGCCAGGCTTTGATGAAGCCACCGAAAAAACAGGCATTACAGGCATCTGTGGCTCTGGCATTATTGAGGTGGTGGCTGAAATGTATTTATCAGGCGTCATCACTCAAGATGGTGTTGTCGATGGCTCTATGGCTAGTGTTAATCCGCGCATTCAACCAGACGGTCGTACTTTTTCATACGAAATAATGCCTGCCACCGAAACTCGTGGCGCCGTTAAAATAATGCAAAATGATGTGCGCGCCATTCAGCTGGCCAAAGCCGCACTGTATGCTGGTATAAAGTTGCTGATGCAGTATCAGCAGGTAGATAAGGTAGACCGTATTCGTTTTGCGGGAGCTTTTGGTAGCCATATAGATGTGAAATACGCTATGGTGTTGGGCTTAATTCCAGACTGTGCGCTAGATCAGGTGTCCTCAGCAGGTAACGCTGCTGGAACAGGTGCTAGAATAGCGTTGCTTAACGAGCTATCTCGCGCAGAAATTGAGCAGGTTGTGCGTAATATTGAAAAAATAGAAACCGCAGTAGAGCCAGATTTTCAGCAATTATTTATTGATGCCATGGCTTTTCCAAACAAGGTAGACGCTTTTCCAGAGTTAGAAAAAGTAGTCACCTTGCCAGCACTTAAGGAGACTAGCCCTGAAACTGAAGGGGGTGAAAAGAAACGCCGCCGTCGCAGAGGGTAAACGCACTATGCAAACTAATAACCGTGCCCGTGTGGGCGTGATGATAGGCATCGCACTTAAACTTTTTAAGAGCGTTAAGGTGATTAAAGTGGCCCTAGTGGCCATGGCATTATCTGGCTGGACTATTATGCTCAGCTTTGAATTTGCCGTCACTCTGCTTGGCATTTTGATGTTTCATGAGTATGGCCATATTCGTGCCATGAAGCATTTTGGTATACCTACAAAGGGCATTTACATTATTCCATTTGTGGGTGGGATAGCAGTGGGAGATGCGCCTAAAACCCATTGGCAAGATTTGTATATCTCTATGATGGGGCCAGTGTTTGGTCTGGCCATGAGTGTGGCCTTTTTTATAGGCTTTTTGCTTACTGATAACCACTTTGTGGGGCTTGTTGCTTCTGTTAGTGCTTTGATCAACCTAGTAAACCTGCTGCCAATCTACCCGTTAGACGGTGGCCGTGTCATAAAAGCCTTGGTTTATTCAGGCCGCAGCCGTTTTATTTATGTTGGTTTGGTGGTTATTTCTGGGCTGCTTATTGGTTATAGCTTTACTGCAGGCTTTGCGCTAATTGGCTTCTTTGGCATTATGGGCTTAATCGACCTGCTAGGAGACTGGAATCGCTTTGATCAAGACCCTAAATTTAAGCTTAGTGCATACGGCATCGTATTTGGTTTGATTTGGTATTTGCTTACAGCAGCGGCACTGGTGGGTATGATAGTGTGGGTTGCTGCTTTAGAGCTACCAGGCAGCGAGCTTGCTTTAGCTGTGCTTAATGCGTAAACGCTATTTGCTAATGTGATGCAGCATATAGCGATTACACAGGTGGATTAATCATTCAAACGGGTTAAATGACGGGTCTATATCAGCAAAATCGCTTTCTATAACTTCTGAAACACTTTCTTGTGCTGCACGAACACTTTGCCCTGGGGAGAAACGGCGACGCTCTTCTCTTGGTGGAATACCAAAGAAGTCTCGATAACACTTAGAGAAGTGTGGAGCAGACACAAAGCCGCACGCCAAAGACACGTCAATGATAGATAAGTTGGTTTGTAATAAAAGCTGGCGAGCACGGTTAAGGCGTAGCTCTAAATAATAGCGTGAGGGCACACACTTTAGGTGTTTTTGGAATAAACGCTCTAGCTGTCGTCGTGACACACCTACATATTGTGCCAAGTCATCCAAACTAATGGTTTCTTCTAAGTTGGCCTCCATTAAGGCCACAGCTTCTATAAGTTTGGGTTGGCTGTTGCCTAGATGTAAGCGTAATGGAATGCGCTGAGTGTCATGATGGTCGCGGATGCGCTCCATAATAAACATTTCAGAAACAGCTGCGGCTAACTCTGGGCCATGATGATGACTAACAAACTGTAACATCATATCAAGTGATGAATTACCACCAGAACAGGTGAAACGGTCGCGGTCTATGGCGAATAAATTTGAAGACATTTGCACGTTGGGAAATTCTTCGCGCATGCTGGCTATATTTTCCCAATGGATGGTTGCTTTGTACCCATCAAGCAAGCCTGCTATGGCTAATAAATAGCTGCCAGTGCAGGTAGACCCTAGGCGCACCTTTGCATTGGCAGCTTTGCGTAAAAACGCTAAGGTGCTTTTGTCATAGGCACGATCTATGTGAGTGCCGCCACAAATGATCAGTGCTTCTAAATTATTTAAATTAAGCTCGTTTATGCTAATAACAGGGGTGACTTCAAAGCCTACACTGGCAGTGACAGGCGCGCCGTCCATAGACACTACTTGCCATTGGTATAGGTCTTTTTTGCTAATATAGTTGGCGCCACGAAGGCTAGCTACGGCAGACGAAAAAGTCACCATAGAGTAATTTGGCAGCTGCAAAAAAGCGTAGCGGATAGGTTTTTCTTCGGACATAATTGCCTCTTTATTTTTTTTATGCAGTGCCCTTATTTACAAATAAAGTGATGTAAAAAGTCACACTGTTATACCTATTTAATTTGTCGCATTCTAAACTAGGTTTGCCCTATTGGGAACAACATAATGCGTTGTAAGTGAATATTTATTAGGCATTGTTCACACCCAAAAATCTTACTCCAGTTTAGACTTTTCTAGTAGCGCCATAAACGCCTGCGCTGCGTTGGATAAGCTGCGCTGTGGGTGCCACACACAGCCTAATTGTCTAATAATAGGCGGGGCCAATGTGTCGATGACCTTAATTTGTGAGTTGATCAAAGTATGGGGCAAAACGCTCCAACCCATGCCTATACCTACCATCATTCTAATGGTGTCTAAATGGTTGGTAGACATAGCCACATTTAGTGCAAGGCGTTGTCTTTCAAAATCTCCCTCTATAATACTACGGGTAAAGGTGTTGGATTTGCTTAGCAGTGCAGGAAAGCTGCTTAGCTGAGACAAATCTACACAAACTTGGCTACAAAGGGGGTGATCAGGTGCGGCCACAAACTGCATGGTGTCTTGCCAGATAGATTTTTGCTGTAGCTGAGCAAGAGGCTCTGGATTAAGCGTAATGATGCCCAGCTGCCAGCGGCCTTGTAACACTCCTTCATAAATCACTTCAGATTCTGCAAATTGAATGTCCAGCTCTACCTGAGGGTAAAGGGCAATAAACTTAGCTAAAGGCACAGGCAAGCGGTGCAAGCTTATGTGGTGGCTAGTAGCAATGCGCAGCTTACCACCCACCAAGCCTGACAAATTTGTGAGCTCGTGTGCGGTGTTGTCCATGGCATCCAATATGGCCTTGGCTTTGGGCAACAAATGCTGGCCTGCAACAGTGAGCGACACACTGCGACCAATGCGATCAAATAATTGGGTTTTTAGCTGATTTTCTAGCTTCACAATGCGCTTGCTCACCGCAGGCTGGGTGAGAAACAGCTCATCTGCAGCGCGTGAAAACGAACCGTGTTCGGCGACCGCCATAAAGGCTTTTAATGCAAGACTATCCATGCCCAAAGAATACCTGTTTAAACCTTAAAACGACATTCAAATTTTTCTTACTTATTTTCTGCAAATTATCAAACATGGTCTATAACTACTAGATAGGTATTTTAAAGGAGTATTACCATCGTTAACATGACTACAGGTCAACTCAACAAAGAGAGCACTGATCAGCCTAAGAAAAGGCTTTTTTCCTTAGGGCTGTTTTTCCGAATAGTGTTGGCCAGCCTGCTTATTTTCAGCTTTATCAAAGCTGACCCTCACTTTTTTAACCACTTTAAACCCGGTTTTTATTTCGAAAAATACGATACAAAAGGCTTTGAAGCGCTACGTGAAGAGCTGCTCACCTTGCACCCCAAAGGCTCTGATGTAAAAGCACTGGGCGTTACTTTACAAAAAGTAGGTGCCTCAGCTTTTCAAAATGAGCCGAAGCAAACACCAAGCTATCTGCTAAAAATGAATGTGGATATTGGGTCTGGCTTAGATGCACAAAGGGCGGGCGATGTGGCTATGAAGAAGTATTTTTCCTCTGGATACCACGACAGCCCAGATAACCTATTTAACGTAGCGTGGGTTTTATACATAGAGGTGGATGATTCGGCTACAAAAATTGTGGATATCACAGGCACAAAACGTGGAACGGTTAAATAACGGTTGTTTAAAAAGGAGAATATCATGGCAACATTAGAGATAAGAGCAAGACATGTAGATGGCACGTTTGAAAATGCTCAGCATTTATATTGGCTTTACACCAATGATGCAGGTGAGCAGCACTCGTTCAGCGGGTTTCCTGGTGACAACGGCAACTTTAGTATGTTTTATGAAAACATATTGGTGGTAGACAGTCTTTATACGAAAGATGCCGAAAATGATGACTTTGATAGCGATGGCTCTCACTTTAAGTCAGCCAATGTTTTTGAAGGCACCGATGCGCAGGTACTAGATAAGGTGAAGCTAATGCGTGTGGAAGCGGGGGTCATAAACAATGGCGACAATGACTATAACCTTCTTAATTAAGTATGCTTTTAATGTCGATAACTACTATGTGTACTATTCAGCCTATAAAGTGGTTATCGATAACTAAATGGAATGATAAAATAAATAAATTGGAATTAGAGTTATCCTTTAAGCATGGGTATAATGAAGGCCTACATACCTAAATGCAGGATGACACATGGCTAGTAAAACTTTATACGACAAATTATGGGATGCACATCTTGTTAAACAACAAGATGATGGTAGCTGTTTAATCTATATTGATCGTCATTTGTTGCACGAGGTGACTTCTCCTCAAGCCTTTGAAGGGCTGCGCATTGCAGGCCGCAAGCCATGGCGCATAGACACCAATTTGGCAACGCCAGATCACAATGTGCCTACTACTTCAAATGAGCGCTCTATTGGCGTTGATGGCATTGAAGACCCAGTGTCTAAGATTCAAGTGGTTACCTTGGGTGACAACTGTGATGAATTTGGTATTACCGAATTTAAAATGCAAGACACCCGCCAAGGTATAGTGCACGTGGTAGGGCCAGAACAAGGCGCTACGCTACCAGGCATGACCGTGGTATGTGGTGACTCTCATACAGCCACCCACGGCGCTATGGGCGCATTGGCTCATGGCATTGGCACCTCTGAGGTGGAGCATGTGCTGGCCACTCAGTGCCTTATTCAAAAGAAATCTCAAAACATGCTAGTGCGTGTAGATGGTAAGCTTGGCGAGGGTGTCACGCCTAAAGACGTGGTGTTGGCTATTATAGGTGTGATAGGCACTGCTGGCGGCACAGGCTATGCCATTGAGTTTGGTGGTGATGTCTTTGAAAGCATGACTATGGAAGGCCGCATGACCGTGTGCAATATGGCCATTGAAGCCGGTGCACGTGTGGGTATGGTTGGGGTAGACCAAATTACCATTGATTATGTAGAAGGGCGTCCTTTTTCTCCTAAAGGGGCAAACTGGGACTTAGCCGTGGCAGCATGGCAAGATTTACACTCAGATGCAGACGCCGAATTTGACCACGTAGTGGTGTTAGACGGCGCTGCTATTGCGCCTCAAGTTACGTGGGGCACCTCACCTGAAATGGTATTACCTGTGTTTGGCAATGTGCCCAACCCCGCCAAAGAAAAAGACGCAGCTAAAGCCTCGGGCATGGCTCGTGCGCTTGAATACATGGGGCTAAAGGCTGATCAAGCCATTACAGACATTCAGCTAGATCGCGTATTCATAGGCTCTTGCACCAACAGTCGTATTGAAGACCTACGTGCTGCAGCTGCAGTGGTAGAAGGCCGCCAAGTGGCTAAAACCTTAAAGCAAGCGCTAGTAGTGCCAGGCTCTGGTCTAGTAAAGGCCCAAGCAGAAGCCGAAGGCTTGCACACTATTTTCACCAATGCTGGACTTGAATGGCGCGAGCCAGGCTGCTCTATGTGTTTGGCTATGAATGCTGATAAATTGGGCGCAGGGGAGCATTGCGCATCCACCTCTAACCGCAATTTTGAAGGCCGCCAAGGCTTTGGTGGGCGCACTCATTTAGTGAGCCCTGCTATGGCAGCCGCCGCAGCTATTGCCGGACATTTTGTAGACGTACGCACGTTTAATTGATAACAGATCATGGAGCAGTAATTAGATGCAAGCATTTACACAGTTAACAGGCATCACCGCACCTTTGGATAGAGCCAATGTTGATACAGACATGATCATTCCAAAGCAGTTTTTAAAGTCGATTAAGCGCTCTGGTTTTGGGCCTAATCTTTTTGATGAGTTGCGCTACTTAGATGAAGGGCAGCCTGACCAAGATTCATCGGGAAGGCCCATTAACCCTGACTTTGTGCTAAATTTACCACGCTACAAAGGTGCTAAGATTCTCTTAGCAAGAGACAATTTTGGCTGTGGCTCTAGTCGTGAACATGCGCCTTGGGCGTTGTTAGATTTTGGTTTTTCTTGCGTAATAGCCCCAAGTTTTGCGGATATTTTTTATAATAACTGCTTTAAAAACGGCATCTTACCGATCACACTTTTAAGTGAACAATTAGACCAGCTATTTGAAGATACGCAAGCTACATCAGGTTTCGAGCTCACCGTAGACTTGGAAGCGGGGGTGATCCAAGGCTCTAGTGCTGGCGATATTACTTTTAATATAGACAGCTTTAGGCGTCACTGTTTGCTCAATGGCTTAGATGATATAGGCCTTACTTTAGAGCAGGCCGACAACATTAAACGCTATGAGCAAAAGCGCCAACAACAAGCACCTTGGTTATTTGCCAAATAAAATAACACCTGTTTGCATGCACGCATAACACACGCACCTAATTTAAAGAGATAAATGACATGACACATAATATATTGGTTTTAGCAGGCGATGGCATTGGCCCCGAAATTGTAGCTGAAGCGCAAAAGGTATTACATATTGTTGATGGAAAGTTTAATTTGGGTTTAAACATAAGCAATGCTTTAGTGGGTGGTAGTGCCATTGATGCAACGGGTGGCCCACTACCTGAGGCCACATTGGAGGCAGCTAAAGCGGCTGATGCTATTCTATTGGGCGCAGTAGGTGGGCCTAAGTGGGATGGCCTAGATATGGCCATACGTCCTGAAAAAGGTTTGCTTGGGTTGCGTTCAAACTTAAACTTATTTGGCAATTTACGACCCGCTATTTTGTACCCACAGCTAGCCGATGCTTCTAGTTTAAAGCCTGAAATTGTATCGGGTTTAGATATTCTTATTGTACGTGAGCTTACCGGGGGCATTTATTTTGGCCAGCCCCGAGGCATTCGTGTGCTAGAAAACGGTGAACGCCAAGGCTATAACACCTATGTGTATGCAGAATCAGAGATTCGTCGCATTGGTAAGGTGGCTTTTGAAGCAGCTCGTGCCCGTGGTGGTAGATTGTGTTCTGTCGATAAAGCCAACGTATTAGAAGTCACTGTGCTGTGGCGTGAAATAATGGAAGAAATGGCTGCAGATTATCCAGATGTCACACTAAGCCACATGTATGTAGACAACGCTGCTATGCAGCTAGTGCGCGCGCCCAAACAATTTGACGTTATGGTAACAGGCAACATGTTTGGCGATATATTGTCAGACGCGGCAGCCATGCTCACTGGTTCTATTGGCATGTTGCCATCAGCGTCTTTAGATGAGGCGGGTAAAGGCATGTATGAGCCTTGCCATGGCTCTGCTCCAGACATCGCAGGCCAAGGAAAAGCTAACCCATTGGCTACTATTCTATCCGCCGCCATGATGTTACGTTATACCTTAAAAGAAAGCGCCGCCGCTGATGCCATAGAAAAGGCGGTGAGTGTGGTGTTAGACCAAGGTCTGCGCACGCCAGACATTTGTGCGCTTGGCAACCAAGAAGTAGACACAAAAACCATGGGTGATGCGGTAGTTTCTGCGTTACTTAATAGCTAGTATAGATTACTATTAAATAGTATTAATTTTAGAACATTTATCATAAAAGGGTTAAGGAAATGAAGCGTGTAGGACTGGTAGGTTGGCGCGGTATGGTTGGGTCGGTATTGATGCAACGGATGCAAGAAGAAAACGATTTAAAACTAATCGAGCCAGTGTTTTTCACCACCTCTCAAGCAGGCCAAGCGGCGCCTGACTTTGGTGTAGACACGCCGGTATTGCAAGATGCTCACGACATTGAAACCCTTAAAACCATGGATATTATTATCTCATGCCAAGGCGGCGACTATACTGATCGTGTGTTTGGACCGTTGCGTAGCGCAGGGTGGAAAGGTTATTGGATAGACGCCGCGTCTAGTTTGCGCATGGTAGATGACAGCGTGATAGTGCTAGACCCTGTAAACCGTGATGTGATTGACCAAGCCTTAGCCCATGGAAAAACAGACTTTATAGGCGGCAACTGCACAGTAAGCCTTATGATGATGGCGTTAGGTGGGTTATTTGCTGCAGATCAAATTCAGTGGATGTCAGCCATGACCTACCAATCTGCCTCAGGTGGTGGAGCTCGTCATATGCGTGAGCTATTAAATCAAATGGGCTACATTCGTGATTCTGTTTCTGGTGAGCTTGCAGATCCAGCTTCTGCCATTTTAGAAATAGATCGCAAAGTGTCTCTTGCCATTAATGCCAATGACAACGACGCTAGCCAGTTTGGCGCGCCATTGGCAGGTAGCTTGATTCCTTGGATCGACTCTCAGCTAGACAATGGCCAAAGCCGTGAAGAATGGAAGGCTCAAGCTGAAACAAATAAAATACTAGGCCGCACTAAAGACATTATCCCAGTAGATGGATTATGTGTGCGCGTAGGTGCCATGCGTTGTCATAGTCAGGCATTGACTATAAAAATGAAGCAAAACGTGCCAATGGACGAAATAGAAGACATGCTTGCCAAGGCTAATGATTGGGTTAAAGTGATTCCCAACGACCGTGATATCACCATGGCGCAGCTTACACCAGCTAAAGTGACAGGCACCATGACTGTGCCTGTAGGCCGCCTGCGCAAGCTTAATATGGGGCCAGAGTATTTGTCGGCCTTCACTGTGGGCGACCAGCTTTTATGGGGTGCAGCTGAGCCTTTGCGAAGGATGTTGCGTATTTTGCTAGAAGCATAACTGCTAAAACGTAGAAAAAAGGCGCTTAGGCGCCTTTTTTCCATTAAAGTAGTGATCATCGTTATTAAAAGGTAATAAATAGTGTCTATGTTATCCACAAACACCAAGCGATGTATCCGCCTTTTTGGCCTGGCAAGCCTTGTGCTAAGCGCCAGTGTTTTGGCAGCTGACACTGATAATGCCATTGAAAATACGTCAGGAACAGTTACCAACATAGCGGTAACTGCTCAAACCACCGCAACACACACCAATGCTTTAGCAACGATGCCAACGTGGGTGCTAGTAAAGCCAGATACAACCCTATGGCGTATCGCCGTAAACCATACTCCCAAGGGTTTTAACCCATGGCAAACGGTAATGAGCCTGTATCAAATAAACCCAAAGGCCTTTAGGCAGGGTGATATTAGTGTTTTGTATGCTAATACAAAGCTACGTATGCCCACGCCCAGCCAGCTTGGTGCCTTAACTACAAGGCAGGCAAAAGCGGTTTATGATACGTTAGTGCCTGCATCAGCTACTGTGAGTTCATTTAAACCTGTCTCGCAAAAACCAGCGATTGCGCAGCCAGACCCACAAAATGTGCAAGCGGCTAAGTTGCAGCAGCAAGTGCAAGATCAGCAAAACACGCTAAACGCCTTAGCGACCCAATCTAACGTGTTACAAACTCAGGTGAACCAGCTAAAGGCCAACCAAACTAAAGCGTTTTCCCAGCAAGAGCTTTTGGCCACCACTAATCAAAATTTGGCACAGGGTGTGGTAAAGCAAGAGCAAGAACTTAAAGCCCTAAATGATCAGCGCAGTGTAATAGCAGCCGACATGCAAGCCTTAGGGCAAACCTTTCAAGCTACACGTGGGCAGCTAAACGAAGCTCAAAAAGACCTATTGCAAGTAGAAAAAACGCTAGCCATTACACAAAATGACCTGAAGTTAGCACAACAAAAGAAACGACTTGTTGAGCAAGCAGAAGCAGAAGCAGAAGCAGAAGAAAAAGCAGAAAAAACCACTCAAAAGCTTAAGCAAGCTGAAACAGCTAAGCTAGCCCAAGAAGTTCAAGAAGCCAAGGAAGTTCAAGAAGCCAAGGAAGCTAAGGAAGCTAAGGAAGCTAAGGAAGTCGAGCAGGCTAAAAGAGCTCAGGAGCTTAAACAAGCCAAAGCAGCCCAGCTAGTATTGGCTGATAAAGAAGCTGCACTGATTGAACAGGCTGAAAAATCTCCAGAGGCCCTGCCAATGCTGGAAAAAAGCACTGCCGGCAGGTTAACTACAGAACACATAATACTTTTATTGTTTATGCTCATCGTCTTTATTTTGGGGGCACTATGGTGGGCTTTTACACGTGGCAAAAAGGCACGCAAAGTCAAACCAAAAGTCACACAAGCCCAAGCTCAGTCGCGTGCTACAGACAAAGCTCTAAATACACAGATTAATGTATCTCGGGCTAGCTTAACTAACGACGTTAACGACATGTTAGCAGGCCACGGACCTATGCCCAACGATGCGGATGAGCCAGTTGAATACCTGTCTCACGAAGCAGACATGGATACTAAGCTGTTTTTAGCCTCTAGTTACAAAGACATGGGTGAAGTACAAACAGCTATAGACATACTCCAAGAAGTCATTAACAAGGGTAATGCAGATCAGCAAGCCCAGGCTCGCCAGTTACTCGCTACCATTGATAAAGCTTAGGTTACATTTGTAGGTGCTGTTGTTAAAGTAATCACCTGCCAGATGTTAATTATTATATGGGCCTTATATAGGGCGTTATGTGCCTTAAAGATCTAATACACAATCTAGAAAAGTATCACGTTTATGACCACACAATTTGAAGCGGATCCTTCCGAGTTTCTAGCAACAGGGCAGCAGCGCATCGCTTTAGGCATTGCTTATAATGGCCGCCATTATCACGGTTGGCAGCGCCAACCCCATGGTCATATAAGTGTGCAAGAAAAACTAGAAGATGCATTAAGTTTGGTGGCTAATGAGCCCATCAAAGTGATGTGTGCTGGCCGCACAGATGCAGGTGTACATGCCAGTGCTCAAGTGGTGCATTTTGACACCAGTGCACAAAGGCCTATGCGCGCTTGGACACACGGTGGCAATATGCATTTGCCAGACGATGTAGCGGTGCAATGGGCGCAGGTGGTGGATGAAAAGTTCCATGCACGTTTTAGTGCTACAGCGCGCCAGTATCGCTATGTAATTTATAACCACCCCATGCGGCCTGCACTGATGGATAAAGAGGTGAGCTGGAATTATCGTCCTTTAGACATTACCAAAATGCAACAAGCGGCATCTTATTTGCTTGGAACTCACGATTTTAGTTCTTTTCGGGCGGCTTCTTGCCAGGCCAATAACCCTATCCGTACCATACATCACCTCAACGTGATTGGTGCAGGGGATTATATTGTATTGGATGTGCGTGCCAATGCCTTTTTGCAGCATATGATTCGTAATTTGGCAGGTTTGCTGATGAAAATTGGAACTGGGCAAGCCTCTCCAGAGTTGGCGTTGGAAGTGTTGTTGGCCAAAGATCGAAGGGCCAGTGCAGCAACGGCAGCTCCTTATGGTTTGTATTTCGTAAATGCCGAGTATGATGATGCTTTTGGGTTGCCAAAGGCCCCTTTAGGCCCACATTTCCTTGCACCTTGGATGAATCGTTAAAAGAGTATACTAATGAGCTTATATAGTACGCCATTAGGCATTATTATCTGATACCATTAGGGTATGTTTTTTAGCCTATTACTGATAAATAACTGCGACTTATTGTGACTCAACCCCGCGTAAAAATGTGTGGCCTTCGCCAAGCAAGTGATGCTGTTTTTGCTGCTCAAGCTGGCGTGGATGCTATTGGACTGGTTTTTTACCCCCCAAGTCCACGTTCTGTAGATACACCTACTGCTGCAAAAATAGCCCATGCGTTGCCGCCTTTTGTTTCTTGTGTGGGTTTGTTTGTAGACGCCAGTGCTGCACAGATAGATGATATTTTGCAAGAAGTGCCACTATCCTTACTGCAGTTTCACGGTGATGAATCTCCAGAGTTTTGCAACCAGTTTCAGTTGCCTTGGATCAAAGCAGTGCGCATGCGTCCAAACATTGATTTACATGAGCAAAGGCAACATTATAGCCGTGCCCAAGGTTTGTTATTAGATGCCTACAAGGCTGGTGTGCCAGGGGGCACAGGAGATCAGTTTGATTGGCACCGTATTCCTGCAGATATCGATCAAGATGTGGTGTTAGCAGGGGGTATTGATTGCCACAATGTACAGCAGGCTATACGTCAGGTTAACCCTTGGGCCATTGATGTCAGTGGCGGTGTTGAAAGCCACAAAGGTGTTAAAGATCGTGCTAAAATTACGGCGTTTATGAACCAAGCAAAACCTTATTTACTAAATTCACCATCATTATTGTTAAACCATGTTGAAATAAAAGGAACCTCAAGTGACTAATGCAACATCATTGCCAGACGCTGATGGCCATTTTGGCCCCTACGGCGGACGTTTTGTATCAGAAACCCTTTTCGCAGCTTTAGACGATTTGCGTGATACTTACGATCGTTTATGGCAAAGCCCGGAGTTTCAGGCTGAATTTGATTTAGACATGGCTCACTATGTTGGTCGCCCATCGCCTTTGTATCTTGCTAAACGTTTGACGCAAAAGTATGGCGGGGCACAAATCTATCTTAAACGTGAAGATTTGAACCACACGGGTGCGCACAAGATTAACAACACTATTGGCCAAGCGCTGTTAGCCAAGCATATGGGCAAGCCGCGCATTATTGCTGAAACAGGTGCAGGTCAGCATGGCGTGGCCAGTGCTACTGTAGCAGCTCGTTTAGGTTTGGAATGTGTGGTTTACATGGGTGTTGAAGATATTCGTCGACAAGCTCAAAATGTATACCGCATGAAGCTTTTAGGTGCCAAGGTAGTGGGTGTAACTTCAGGTACACAAACCCTTAAAGATGCACTTAATGAAGCCATGCGTGATTGGGTAACCAATGTAGACAATACCTACTACATTATTGGCACGGCTGCTGGCCCACACCCATACCCTAAGTTGGTACGTGATTTCCAAAGTATTATTGGTCGCGAAGCCCGCCGTCAAAGCCTTGAGCAAACAGGTAAATTGCCTGATGCAGTTGTGGCTTGTGTGGGTGGTGGTTCAAACGCTATTGGTATTTTCCACCCCTTTATCGATGATAAAGACGTGCGTCTTATTGGTGTAGAAGCAGGTGGTAAAGGTCTAGAGACTGGCCAACACGCTGCACCTTTGAGCGACGGCACACCGGGCGTATTGCATGGCAACCGCACTTATTTAATGAGTGACGACAATGGCCAGATTTTAGGCACCCATTCAGTTTCTGCTGGCTTGGATTACCCTGGTGTTGGGCCAGAGCACTCTTATCTAAAAGATATTGGCCGTGCTGAATACGTAGTGGCTACAGATAATGAAGCGCTACACTCTTTTAGGGAGCTATGCTTGCTAGAAGGAATTATTCCAGCGCTAGAATCAAGCCATGCAGTGGCTTATGCCTGTAAAATGGCTTCGCAAATGCGTCCAGATCAAACCATAGTGGTTAACCTGTCTGGCCGTGGTGATAAAGATATGCAAACCGTCGCTGATATCGACGGCATTGAAGTTTAAGGAAATAGATCATGAGCCGTATTGAAACGTGTTTTAGTGCACTAAAGGCACAGGGTCGCCAAGCTCTTATCCCCTACGTGACTGCAGGTGATCCAAACCCGCAGGTCACTGTAGGTTTAATGCACCAAATGGTGTCTGTGGGTGCCGACCTTATAGAGCTGGGTATTCCATTTTCAGACCCAATGGCCGACGGCCCAGTAATTCAGCTAGCGTGTGAAAGAGCCTTGTCTCATAACACCTCATTGGCCATGATTTTGGCGATGGTGGCAGAATTTAGGCAAGACAACAGCACTACTCCTGTGGTGTTGATGGGCTATTTAAATACTGTAGAAAAGATGGGCTATGATGTCTTTGTAGCCGCTGCTAAAGAAGTGGATCTAGATGGTGTTTTATTGGTAGACCTGCCACCAGAAGAGAGTGCAGACTTTGCTAAGAATCTTCGTCAAGCTGGGCTTGATGCCATCTTCCTCATTACACCCACCACCACAGAAGAGCGTATTAAGAAAATCTGTGCCGTAGGCAGTGGATACCTTTACTATGTCTCACTAAAGGGTGTGACAGGTGGGGCGTCAATAGATACAGTCGCCGTGGAACAAAAGCTAGACTTGGTAAAACAGCATACTAAGCTGCCACTGGGTGTAGGTTTTGGTATCAAGGATGCAGCTTCTGCAGCCCGTGTGTCTCAAATTGCAGATGGGGTTGTGGTAGGCAGTGTGCTGGTTAATGCCCTAGGTGACAACGCTAATGACCCAGCTAAAGGCTGTGCCCAAGTGGTCGCTACCTTGTCAGAAATGCGCCAAGCCATGGATGCAGCTGTTTAATAAATATAATACGCCAACACCGTGACCATAAGTCACGATGGGAGAAGCTATGAGTAGCTGGTTAGATAAAATTGTACCTGCTGGTATTTTAACAACCTTAGGTAATAAGGACCGACGCAGCAATATTCCTGAAGGTGTATGGAAAAAGTGCCCTAAATGCGCAGCTGCTTTGTACAAGCCAGAGTTGGAAAAAAATTTAGAGGTGTGCACTAAGTGTGAACACCACATGCGTGTGCCAGCGCGAGAGCGTTTGACCATGTTTTTGGATGCTCATTCAACAACCGAAATAGCAGCAGAAATAGAGCCGGTTGATAAGTTAAAGTTTAAAGACGTTAAAAAATACAAAGATCGTTTGTCTGCGGCTCAAAAAGCCACAGAAGAAAAAGATGCTCTTGTGGCTATGAAGGGCAAATTATTAGGCCTAGATATAGTAGCAGTAGCCTTTGAATTTAACTTTTTAGGTGGCTCTATGGGCGCTGTAGTTGGCGAACGTTTTGTACGGGCTGCAAATGTGAGTATGGAGCAGGGTATTCCGCTAGTATGCTTCTCGGCTTCTGGCGGTGCTCGTATGCAAGAAGCATTAACCTCTTTATTTCAAATGGCTAAAACCAGCGCAGCTTTAGAAAAGTTAAAGCAGCAAGGTGTGCCTTATTTTTCTGTGCTTACAGACCCTGTTTATGGTGGTGTGTCAGCAAGTTTGGCCATGCTTGGCGATTTGAATATTGCCGAGCCAGGCGCACGCATGGGCTTTGCTGGGCCTCGTGTTATAGAACAAACAGTGCGTGAAACCTTACCTGAAGGTTTTCAAAAAAGTGAGTTTTTGTTAGAGCATGGAGCCATTGATATGATCGTTTCAAGGCATGAGCTGCGTGATACTGTAGCGCGTTTGTTATCTGCGATGACCCAAAAGCCTGCACCTGTTATTGAAGCCTAATCTTTATGTCACAAACATTGTCCTTTAACCAAGTCAGCGATTGGTTGTCTTGGTTAGAGCAGCAGCATCCAAGCCATGAAATTGATATGGGCCTTGAGCGCATTCGACAAGTGTCTAAACGCTTGCTGAAAAATGCCCCCATAGCCAAACAAGTGATTACGGTAGCTGGTACAAATGGCAAAGGCTCCACGGTAGCTTTTTTGAGCGCTATTTTAGATCAAGCTGGTTTATCTTATGCCAGCCTGACGTCTCCTCACTTTATGCACTTTAATGAGCGTATTCAGTTTCAGGGAAAGCCAATAGATGACAAAGCTTTATGTGCTAGTTTTGAACGAGTCAATAAAGCCCGCTATGATGCTAATGATGTAGCCACACAGCTTACTTATTTTGAGTTTAATGCGTTGTTGGCATTTGATCTGATGCAACGAGCAGGCTTAGACGTTGCTGTGCTAGAAATAGGTTTAGGTGGCCGTTTGGATGCGGTTAATCTGATTGATGCTGATGTGGCTATTGTCACTAGCATTGCTATAGATCATGTGGACTGGTTAGGTGATAACATAGACCTTATCGGACGTGAAAAAGCAGGTATTTATCGGGCTCATAAAACAGCTATTGTTGGTGGTGTTGTAGGCGCTGTGGATTGTCCCTCATCTGTGTCTGAGTATGCTCAAGAGATTAACGCGCAGTGCTTACAAAACGGCATCGACTTTAAAGTTGAAAATGATACTTGGTCTAATACCCAAGGTTTGCTTATTGAGTTACCTAAAACCAACTTGCCATCTATGAATATGGCGGCTGTGGTGCAGGCAGTTAACTGTATAACCTTTGATATAAAACCTTGTGATATTACTTTAGGTTTGGCCAAGGCCCGTTTAATAGGTCGCTTTCAAAGGCTCCAGTGGCAAGGTAAGCAGGTTATTTTAGATGTGGCTCATAACCCTCACGCGGCTAAAAATTTAGCCGCTACATTAGCGCTTGAGGCAAATGAAGGTAAAGCTATCGCAGTATTGGCGATGTTAGGCGACAAGGACTACAAACAAGTCATTACTACTTTAAAAGATAGTTTTGACGTATGGATGCTAGCGACAAGTGAAGGCGTGCGAGGCTTATCAAGCCAAGTGCTTGCCGAACAAGTCACAAGCAATGGCGTTACCGCAAACCAAGTGGCTGTTTTTAATACGCCCCTTGAAGCTTTTAGTGAAGCGCTAAAGGTCGCTGCTCCAAATGACACAATTATAGTGTTTGGCTCATTCGTTACAGTAGGTGAAATATTGACCTTAACCCAAGCCAAGTGATGGTAATGAAGGAAAAATATTAATGGAGGCAACAGTGAAACATCGCATAGTAGGAAGTTTAATGCTGTTAAGTCTGGCTGTGATCATTTTACCATTTTGGTTAGATGGCGCAGGGTTAGAAGACTACCAAACCACTCAAAAACCACCTGCAGTGCCTTCTAGCACCTTTGAGTTAATAGATGCGACGCCTGGCACTGGTATAGATTTGACTGTTAACCCCAGTGATATGCAAGTGCTTGAGCTAAGTCCCATTTCTCTTACCAAGGATTCTTCAACTGTGGTTGAAACAATCGTTCAACCCAAAGCAGCCAAAGCCGCCAAACCAGCCAAACCAAAAGCGCCGGCGCCTAGCGTTGCAAAAACCAAACCTAAACAAGATGATAGCCTGTTAAATGCACAAGGCTTACCTAATGGTTGGGCGGTTCAATTGGGTAGTTTTGGTAATCAGTCTAATGCGATTCGTTTAAAAGACAAAGTGCTCAAAGCAGGGTTTTCTGCTTATATCATACCTAATGGAAAATTATTTAAAGTGCTGGTAGGCCCAGAGCTTAATAGATCAAAGGCTGAAGCCTTAAAAAAACAAATAGACACCAAGTTTAAAATGAACAGCTTAGTCATCTTATATGAAGTAGCAAAGCCTTAAGTAGGCGCGCTGTATACAATGAGTTAAGTATTTTATTATTTCGTTAACCAAGGTTAAATATGGAAAGCCTCAACGTTTTTGACTGGATCCTCGTTGCTATTATTAGTGCTTCTTGCATATTTGGATTACTGCGTGGTTTTGTTAAGGAACTCTTGTCGTTAGCTAGCTGGGTAGCTGCTTTTTTTGTTGCACGATTATTTTCCTTTAAGTTAAGCAATTTCATGGTGGATTGGATTGATCAGCCTCAGTTTCGCTTGATTGCGGCGTTTGCTATTTTGTTTGCTGCCACCTTAGTGGTGGGCGCTTTGATTAATAATGTGTTTTCTCGTTTAGTATCTGCCACAGGGTTATCTGGTACCGACCGTTTGTTTGGTATGGTCTTTGGTATTGTTCGTGGTGGATTGTTGGTTATTGTTCTGGTGTCTTTATTATCTCTAACACCAGTAAGTAATGACCAATGGTGGCAAAGTTCTTTGATTATTCCTCACTTTATCTTGGTAGATGAGTGGTCCTATAAAATGTCTAGTAGTGCCTCTGGCTTACTGGATATGTTTCAGCCAGCGCTATAATAGCGTTGCAATGAGGGTTTAAGCATGTGTGGTATCGTTGGTATTGTTGCCAAGTCTTACGTTAATCAGGAAATCTATGATGCCCTGACTTTTTTACAACACCGTGGCCAGGATGCTGCAGGTATGGTGACTTGCCATGAGGGCAAGTTTTTTCTACGTAAGGATAATGGCTTAGTACGAGACGTATTCCGTACTCGCCATATGCGTCGTTTAGTGGGTAATATGGGTATTGGCCATGTGCGTTATCCCACTGCCGGTAGCTCTAGCGCTGCTGAAGCACAGCCTTTCTATGTTAACTCACCTTATGGCATTGCCTTAGCACATAACGGCAACTTAACTAACGCTGCGCAGCTATCTGAAAGTATTTTTAAAGCCGATTTGCGTCATGTTAATACTAATTCAGATTCTGAAGTATTGCTTAACGTGTTTGCCCATGAGCTTCAACGTATAGGGCAGTTAGTGCCTAGTGAAGAAGATATTTTTTATGCTGTGCGTCAAGTTCATCGACGCTGCAAGGGTGGTTATGCAGTGATTGCTATGATCACAGGCATCGGCATCGTAGGAATGCGTGACCCATTTGGTATCCGTCCTTTGTGTTATGGCAAACGTGAGTCTGAACAAGGCACAGAATATATGGTGGCATCAGAAAGTGTGGCGCTAGATTCTGCAGGCTACACCATGGTTCGTGACTTAGACCCTGGTGAGTGTATTTATATTACTGAATCTGGCGCTGTGTTCACTCGCCAGTGTGCAGAAGCCCCCGTATTGTCTCCTTGTCTGTTTGAGTATGTGTATTTAGCTAGGCCTGACTCTGTGATGGATGGCATCTCGGTGTATAAAGCACGCCTGAAAATGGGTGAATATCTAGCAGATAAGATTTTGCGAGATTGGCCAGATCATGACATTGACGTGGTGATTCCAATCCCAGATACAAGCCGCACTTCAGCTGTTGAGCTTGCTAGTAAGCTTGGGGTGAAGTTACGTGAAGGTTATATAAAAAACCGCTACATTGGCCGCACATTTATTATGCCAGGCCAAACCCAGCGCCAAAAGTCTGTAAGGCAAAAGCTCAACCCTATCGAGCTTGAGTTTCGTGGTAAGAATGTTTTACTAGTAGATGACTCTATCGTACGTGGTACTACATCTACGTTAATTATCGAAATGGCACGAGAAATGGGGGCTAAAAAGGTGTACTTTGCATCTGCAGCACCTGCTGTACGTTTCCCCAACGTCTATGGTATTGATATGCCATCTGTAGATGAATTAGTCGCTTATGGTCGTACTGACGAAGAAGTGGGAGAAATCATTGGAGCTGACCGGATGATTTACCAAGATCTTCCCGATTTGATTCGTTCAACCCAAGGTGGGGGTAGTGATATTGCTAACTTTGATTGTTCGGTATTTGATGGAAAGTATGTGACAGGTGACGTGGATGAGGCTTATTTGGATAATTTAGAATCTGAGCGTAACGATCAGGCCCAACACAAAATCGATGTGATTGATGATGATGCGTCTAAGGCAACTAACATGCAGAGCAATTTGTAGTCATGAAAAAGCAAAGCCTTCAAGAGCGCCAACAGCGCCAGAAAGATCACTTAAAAAATACTGCGTTGGCTACTCAGGCCATTAGAGCGGGCAGTATTTCTGGCACAGAGCAAGAACATAATGAAGCTATTTATGCCACCTCTAGCTTTATTTACGGTAGTGCCCAAGAAGCTGCCCAGTGCTTTAGTGGCGCCAGCCAAGGTAACATATACTCTCGCTTTACTAACCCAACTGTACGCACCTTTGAGCAACGTATTGCTGCAATGGAAGGTGGCCAAAAGGCTGTTGCTGCAAGCTCTGGTATGGCGGCTCTTACCAGCATCTTTTTGGGTCATTTAAAGCAAGGCGATCATATTGTATCTTCGTGCAGTATTTTTGGCTCTATTGTAGGTTTGTTTGATAACGTGCTCGCTAAGCTTGGTATTACTACCACCTATGTGAGTCCTTCAGATTATCAAGCATGGGAGAAAGCCATTGCCCCTAATACTAAAGCGTTATTTTTGGAATCACCTTCCAACCCATTAAGTGAAGTTGGTGACATTTCTTTGCTGTCAGCATTGGCGCACAAGCATAATGCATTAATGATAGTGGATAACTGTTTTTGTACTCCTGTTTTGCAAAACCCATTGGCACTGGGTGCTGACATTGTCATGCACTCTGCTACCAAGTACATTGATGGCCAAGGCCGCTGTGTAGGTGGTGTTGCAATAGGTAGTGAAGCGCTTATGGAGCCTGTATTTGGCTTTTTACGCACGGTTGGCACTAGTATGAGCCCATTTAATGCTTGGGTGTTTATTAATGGTTTAGAAACTTTGTCTTTACGTATGCAGGCGCATTGCTCTAGTGCATCTAAGCTTGCGCATTGGTTGGAAAGCCATCCAATGGTTGAGCGGGTTTATTACACTGGCTTAGAAAGTCATCCACAGCATGAATTAGCCAAAAAGCAGCAAAGCTTATTTGGTGCGGTGGTGTCCTTTGAGGTGAAAGGTAACAAAGAAGTTGCTTGGCGCTGTATTAATGAGACACAACTATTGTCGATTACAGGTAACTTTGGCGATGCAAAGTCTACCATTACTCATCCAGCATCTACTACACACTATAGAATGACTGCTCAAGCTCGTGAGTTGGCAGGCATTAAAGATAACCTTATTCGTGTATCTGTAGGTTTAGAAGACTACCAAGATATTCAGCAAGATTTAGACTTAGCTTTGTCACGTTGTTAGTTTAGCGTTTGGATTAAAGTCTAGATCAAAAAAAACCTTATTTTGTGAAAAATAAGGTTTTTTTGGTTATGGCTTAATTAAAATTTAAGCCACTTTTAAGCCACTTTTGAACCACTTTTGAACCACTTTT